>ENA-OQIG01000935-OQIG01000935.1-human-gut-metagenome-genome-assembly--contig:-NODE-935-length-14486-cov-1.484783_pt1 | contig 14486 bp, 15 predicted proteins | sample MGYA00242576_ERZ504741 | MGnify/ENA primary metagenome ERZ504741 (study PRJEB26092, sample SAMD00036436) | human gut metagenome | host: Homo sapiens | study: EMG produced TPA metagenomics assembly of... | reverse complement strand
GGAATCCCGATCCAAATCCCACCTAGTCTGGCAGTCGATGAGTGTAGGGATGGTCGGCAGTTACGTAAGCAAGTACCAAGACTAGTAATGTAACCATACCGTCAGCTGATTACTGTTCTATTATATCAAATCAGCCTTATTTTTCGATAGGAGCTGATTTTTATGGCAAAAAGGAAAGTTCGTGCTGATGGCCGGTATGAATCCACCTTCTCCATCAACGGAAAGAAAAAACATTTCTATGGTTCCACTCTGAAAGAAGCCCGGAGAAAGCGGGATGATTATATCGCTCTGATGGACAGATGCCCTCTCGCCAATCAACGTGTCGGCCTGGGCGAATGGGTAAGCGCCTGGCTTGAAACGATTAAGTCAGATATCGCCCCGACTACATTGTCCAGTTATACCGGCCTGTTGGGCAAGCATATCATCCGGTCGCAGATTGGATCTATTGCACTGCAGGACCTGACTCCGTCAGTATTCCGATCCCAGTGGCAACGTATGATTGATGAAGGGATGTCTCCCCGCACCGTTGCCTATGTTCATACGATTACAAGTGCGTCGCTGAAACAGGCTGCCATGGACGGTCTTATTCCCATGGATCCCCTTCTTTATGTCAGGCGTCCACGGCAGATCCGTAAAGAGGCTAAAGCGCTTACAGAAATGCAGATACGGGAACTGCAGCAAAGCATACAGGATCCTTTGTTTCTCCGCATCGTCAATTTTGCTCTTTCCACGGGTATGCGCAGGGGTGAAATTCTGGGGCTCCACTGGGAAGATGTGAATTTTGAGAAGGGCCAAGTATCCATCAACCAGTCCGTTATCCGCAAAGATGGGAAAGAAACCATATCCACTTCTCTCAAAACAGCAATCATCCAGAAGGACTATTTCCATTGATTCCAAGACGATAGACCTGCTTCATATACAGAAAGCTTATGACATGAGAATGAAGCTAAAATCGCAGAATTTCTCCAATTTAGATCTGGTATTCTGCCGGGAAGACGGTTCTCCCCTGCGTCAAAACAGTGTTACGTTGAAGATGAGCAGAATTTTTAAATCCCTGGGGTGGGAAGGATTTTCTTTTCACTCTCTGCGGCACACTCATGCCACGCTACTCTTGAAAAATGGTGTCCATTTCAAAATCGTTCAGTATCGCCTTGGCCATTCCACTTTTCAGCAGACTATGGATACTTATTCCCATGTGACACCGGAGATGGAGTCAAATGTGACATCAGTCACTGAAAAAATATTATGAAATGACAGAAGTCGTCAAGCGGTCGTCAAAATCTGGGATTATCCAGTAAATACGTTCTCTAAAAAGAGCAATCAAAAACCCCGCCAATAATGACGGGGTCTTACTTTTCTGGCGGAGAGAGGGGATTCGAACCCCGTGACAGTATTCGCTGTCAACATGATTTCCAATCATGCACCTTCAACCACTCGGACACCTCTCCAGATGGATGAATCGTTTTGATTCCTGACTGACACTTAAACAGTATACCGTCATTTTTCTCCGCTGTCAACCCATCAAAATGTACTCCCAAAATCGTGTGAAACGCACGTGATATTGTCATAGCAGTAACGCAAATGAATTTGTCACCTTTTTGTATATCCCGTATACTATCTCCAATATGAATGAGGAGGCAGTACGATGAGAAAGGTCGTTTTAACAATGTATGAAGATTATCAATACCAGAAAGTAAAGAACTGCGTCGATCAAAGCGTAATTTTAAACGTCTATGTTGTCAGCTTCATTGTTCACAAAGAACCGCCCGACGCAAAATAGCCGGCTATAAACTCCATGGAAAAGCTTTTTTCCGTCACAAGAACCATTTCCATAAACCTGCTTCTGCTATTCCCGAATCACTCCGCTTGCAAATCCTTCAGATTTACCATACTGACTATTATGACGCCAATTTTTCTCATTTCCATGAATTGCTTCGTCAAAACTACCCTCATATCCACGTCAGTCTCTCTTTCCTTCGAAATTTATTTAAATCTCAAGATATCCTTTCTCCCAAAGCACGCCGGAAAACCGTCCGCGCTTTAAAGAAAAAGCAGGCCGGCCATACCGATCCCCATTCAGATCCTCAATCTCTTCAGATACAGATCCCCATTGAGGCCGCACATCCTCATCCCAGACGTGAACGTTCCAAGTATGCCGGAGAGATTGTATTCCTTGATGCTTCTCCCCATCCATGGTTCGCAGGACTGACTACCAGTCTCCATGCCGCTATTGATGATGCCACAGGTACCGTGACTGCTTTGTATTTTGCTCAGCAGGAGACTCTTCATGGTTATTATGCCCTCATCGCTCAAATCTTAGGTTCCTACGGTATTCCGGCCGCTTTCCATACGGACAGAAGAACCGTATTTGAATACAAAAAAGTCGGTGTCCGCTGCACTCAACAGGATACACCGACTCAATTCACTTATGCCTGCCAACAGCTTGGCATTCATGTACATACCAATCACTGTGCCGAAGCCCAGGGAAAGGTGGAACGATTATTCCAGACGCTGCAGTCACGCCTTCCCGTCGAACTGCGGCGTCAAGGCGTAACCACCATCCAAGAGGCCAATACCTTCGTCCAAAAAGTGTTTTTGTCCTCTTTTAACAAGCGGTTCGCTTGTCCTATAAAGAATACCATGTCTGTTTTTGAATCGCAACTGACCCCGGAAGAAATTAATCTCCGTCTGGCTGTACTGAGTTCACGAAGCGTAGATAAGGGACATTGTATTTCATACCGGGCAGTATACTATCGGTTTCTTCATAAAACCGGAGAACAGGCCTATCTGCAAAGAGGACAGAAAGTCCTTGTCATAGAGGCTTTGGACGGACGTTTATTCGCCTCCTGCAAAGATTCTTTATATGCTCTCGAAGCTGTCCCTGACCGCAAAGCTGTCTCTGCTCAATTCGATGTTGAGCCCAAGGCACAAAGAAAGCCCCGCTATGTGCCGGATATGCGGCATCCCTGGAAACGCGAGGCTTTCATTCACTATGAAATTGACCGATTGGAACATGTATATTCGTTTGATGAAGCCTGTTACACAACCGACAAGTTTCAGCTGAATCTTTAGGACTTATGTTTTGTCGTTTGGGGTGACAAATTCATTTGCGCTTGACATCGGACTAAAATACCTTACAGCAGTTCCTTTAACGGTCTCGCCTGAAAAGGAATAGACGGTTTTTCCCGAAGCATGGTCAGCGTATAGCAAAGGGCCGACTCCACACCTGTCAAAAGTCCTCTTTCCCCAATATCGAACCGGGCTGTATGATGATTGGCCCCGCTTCCTGTCTTCTCATCCATAATCCCTGTAAAAGCAAGAATACCGGGATACCGCGCCGCAGTCAGAGCAAAAGTCTCCGATGCCATCCATGGCTCAGCCTCCTGAAGCACCTGTTCCCCCAATATCTTCCGGATACTTTCTCCGCTGTTTCCACACAGATATCATTATTTTCAACTACAGGGAAATACTGATCCTCCACCATCTCCGGCGAGCACCCAAAATTATCACATTCATTTTTTAAAGAATCATGAAACTGACGGCGGAACCGCTGTCCGTCCTCATCTGAGAAAAACCGGCAGGTCCCCGCAAACATAAGCTCTGGAGGAATGACATTGGGCTCATGCCCTGCCTGAACACATCCGAAAGAATACGTTAAACAATGCTCCGGTGATACGCAGCGCATGCGGAACGACTGCAGCTGTCCTGCAAATGACAGAAAACAGTCAATCGGACTGACTGACAAGTCAGGTCTGGAACCATGTCCTCCCCTGCCATGTATCCTTGTGCGGAAAAAAAATCCGCCTGCCATTACGCCGCCTCTCAAAATACTCATTCTGCCCACTGGAATATCCCAGCGGACATGAGTGGCATAACAGACATCTACGTGAATTTTCTGATCATCCAGATACTGCAGCATCGGTCCGACTCCACGCTCTCCGAACTCCTCTGCTTCCTCAAACATCAGAATGACCCGTCCCTCCCATTCAGACTTATGCTCAGAAAGAATTTTTTGCGCACGTCAGCAGCATGGACATATGTCCGTCATGACCGCAGGCATGGGAATATCCCGTGTTTTTTGAAACGCAGACCTTTCTGCGGGACAGATTTTCCGTATTCTCCTGAATAGCAGAGCATCCATATCCGCCTCATAAGGACAGAAAATCCCGGTCTGCCGCTTTCAATGAAACCGAAAACGCCTCCCTTGGGAATTCGGACAAAAGAAATGCCCAGTTCTTCCAGACGCATTTCAATAAATTCCATCGTCTTAAACTCATGCTGTGAAGGTTCGGGGTATGCATGAAAATGCCGGCGCAGCTCAATAAGATGGGGAAATTCTTCTTCTGCCAATTTTTTTATATCCATGCAGATTTCTCCTCCCAGACAATCAAAATACGGATGTCATTTCCGTAAAAATCGGTTTTATTATAAAAGTCTTCCGCCGCCCTGTCAATGTACAGAGTTCAAAAAAATGTACTGCCGGAGCGATTTTTTTACTCCGGCAGTACATCCTGATGAATTATAATAATGACTGAACCTTTTCTTCCACCATTTCTTCGGCCGCCGTCGGCTCAAAACGGCATACTACCTCTCCTTTCCTGTCAATCAGAAATTTGGTGAAATTCCATTTAATATCCGGTTTCTCTTTATAATTAGGATCTTCCTTACTGAGAATATCCTCCAGAATCGGAGTAATCTTATGCTTGGGATCAAAACCGGCAAACCCCTTCTGGATTTCAAATACTTATACAGAGGCGCTTCTCCGCCTCCGTTAACATCAATCTTGGCAAACTGCGGGAACGTCACTCCGAAACGGCCCTGACAGAACTGGGCAATTTCTTCAGCTGTTCCAGGAGCCTGCTGTCCGAACTGATTGCATGGAAAATCCAAAATCATAAAGCCCCGGCCCTCATACTTCTTGAATAACTTCTGCAGCCATGAATACTGCGGTGTAAATCCGCACTCCGTAGCAGTATTCACAATCAGAAGCACCTTACCCTCATAATCCTTCAGGGATACATCCTTCCCCTGATTATCTTTTACTGTAAAATCATAGACGTTCATCATGGATCTCCTTTCCTGAGAAAATCACAAACTCCCCGAAGGGAGCAGAAACACGCCTTCCTGTCTGTATTGTACACGACCCCTGTCTAAACGGCAATGCACCCGGCCGGAACAAGCTGTACAAACTGCCCGCCAAACCGTACGCAGTACCCAAAATCCCGAAAACCGGCTGCACCTGCAGTGTAAAAAGCAGCGCTTCCCTGTGAATGGGCTGCACCGCTTTTTTACATCACATGTCCCGTAATTTCATCACGATATAATACAATCTGCCCATCCTTCAGAGACTTTGCAATATCAATAACACGCTGATTGGAAGAACCGCGGAACTGCAGCTTCGGATCCCGCAGCGCATTAATAAAAGGCCCGTCCACCAGCACATCGCACAACTCAAGGAGATTCTTTTTTAACGGATCCCGGAGAATCTCCTCCCACAGATACCCTGAATAAACCCATACAGATTTTGAAATCTCCGCCTTGACCGCCCGGACCACACCGGCCAGTCCCTCGGCATTTTCCATGGGTTCGCCGCCAAGAAGCGTCAGTCCTTCCACATTCGGATCCCGGAGCCACTGGATCATCTGCTGTGTCTCCTTTTCTGTCCACAGACTGCCCGCCTGAAAATTCTGATACTCCTCATTAAAGCATTCCGGACAGGCCCGCCGGCACCCGGTGACAAAAATGGTGGAACGGATTCCTGATCCGTTGGCAATATCATACTGCCTCATCTGACCGTAACGCATATCAGATATGGAGGACGCGGGATTTAATCTCCTTTGTCCTTCCCTCATTCCAGAAATTTTCGCCTAAATAGCCGCAGGTACGGCGGATAACCGTCAGCTTCTCCCGGTCTTTATTGTGGCAGCGGGGGCATTCCCATTCATTATCATCATTGCAGATAATCTCACCGTCAAATCCGCATTCATGACAATAATCAGATTTGTGTTGAATTCCGCATAGCAGATATTATCATAAATAAACCGTACCATGGCCAAAACAGCCTCCACATTATTTGTCATATTGGGAATTTCCGCATAAGAAATGCAGCCTCCCGTGGAAACCTTCTGAAATTCCGACTCGAAACGGAACTTATCAAACACATTGATATTCTCCCGGACATCCACATGATAACTGTTTGTATAATATCCTTTATCTGTAATATCTTTAATTTCACCGAACCGGGCCCGGTCAATCGAACAAAAACGGTTCGTCAGACTTTCTGCCGGAGTGCCATAAAGGGCGAATCCCAGTCCTGTTTCCTGTTTCCACTGCACCACCGCATCCTTCAGCCGGTGAATCAACTTCCTGGCAAACTCATGTCCCTCCGGTGATGTATGCGTTTTCCCCGTAACGAGAAGCGAAGCCTCATAAATTCCGATATACCCCAGAGAAAGTGTAGCATACCCGTTTTTCATAAGACTGTTGACTTTCTCCCCTTTTTTCAGCCGGGCTATGGCTCCGTACTGCCAGTGGATAGGAGATACATCACTGGTAACATCCTTAAGCAGATCATAGCGGAGAAGCAGCGCTTTTTTGCAGAGTTCCAGCCTCTTGTCAAGGATTTCAAAATACTTCTTTTCATCACCTTTGGCCAAAATTCCGATCTGAGGAAGATTAAGAGAAACAACTCCCATATTAAACCGTCCGTCCCACACATACTCTCCCTTTTTATTTTTCCAGGGTGACAGAAAGGACCGGCATCCCATAGGACTGAATACATTGCCCTCATAAATTTCACGCATTTTCTTGGCTGAAATATAATCAGGATACATTCTCTTGGCTGTACATTTGGCAGCCAGCTGTGTCAAATAATAATAAGGACTTTCCGGATGCACATTATGATCATCCAACACATAAATTAACTTTGGGAACGCAGGTGTTACATATACATCCTGTTCATTTTTTATTCCCTGAATACGCTGCTCCAGAATTTCTTCATCAATCATAGCCGCTTCCCGGGCATATTCATAATCCGGCGTAAAATACATGAACAGAGTCACAAAGGGAGCCTGTCCGTTCGTTGTCATCAATGTATTGATTTGATACTGAATCGTCTGTATGCCGTCCTTGACTTCCTTGCGCGTCCGCTTCCAGGCAATCTCACGGGCCTTTTCCATATCCGGTTCAATCCCGTAAATATCCTTCTGCTCCTCCACAACAGCCTTCAGAACTTTATTAAAAGACTTGCGCACAAAAGGCGCCAGAATCCTGTCAATGCCGTTGATGCTCTGCCCGCCGTACTGTCCGCTGGCCACCTGGGCAATAATCTGTGTTGTAACTGTACAGGCTACCTGAAATGATTTCGGTGTATCGATCTTTTTCCCGTTAATCACCGTACCGTTGGTCAGCATATCTTTCAGATTAATCAGGCAGCAGTTGAACATGGCTGAATGATATAATCCATATCATGAAAATGAATGGCACCGCTGTCATGCGCTTGTACAATATCAAGAGGAATCAGTTTCCGCCGTGCAATATCCTTGGATACCTCGCCTGAAATAAGATCACGCTGTGTGGAAACAACTTTGGAATTCTTATTGGAGTTTTCGTCCATGACATCCTTGTTGGTCAGTTGAATCAGTCCGAGAATATTATCATCCGTCGTATTAATATGCCGCTTAAAAGACTGCATGGCCTTGTAATTCTCATAAGCACGGGCTGTAGCCGGATTATGATTTTCCAGCAGTTTATAATATACCTGATCCTCAATAGAATAAATAGTCATGGAATGGCGGAGCGTCCGGGCATAATCTTCAATTTGAGAAGAAATTTTTTCCGCTACTCCATCCTCAAAAACTCCGCTGGAGCTGTTCATGGCCTTCACAATCGCCATTGTAATTTTTTCCCTGCAGAACGGCACCTTGCTTCCGTCCCTCTTGATCACCTGCAGCATACATCTCTCCCCGCTTTCTCTGACTCTTCCGGGAACTCCCGGACCGTCCGCATATCTGTTCCTCATTATATACCTTGCCGTTACGGAAATCCACTACATGTTGTATGCATTTTATATTTCCGCCTCATATATAGTATCCATAATGAAAATTTCATGAGATATCAAAAAGCACATTTCCCCATATCAAAGGGTTCCCCCTCCCGCTCCACACATTCTTCCCCCTTGGATGCATCCATTATTTTATAATTTCTTCCTGCCGCCTCCCCGCTGCGGGAAGCAGAAAAAGCCTGATGCATTATAATAAGAAAGAAGAAGTGTACATGCCTGTCATAAAATTATTAAAAGAAAGGATGACTATGGGACTTCATTTTATTTTGGGCCGTGCCGGGTCCGGAAAAACAACCCGATGCTGTAGGGATATTGTCCAGTTCCGCCAGAATCACCCAGATCAGACCCTATTTTTTATTGTGCCTGACCAGAGTACCTATACGGCGGAAAGAACACTGGCAGAAACATTTCCCGGCAGAGGATTTGCTGATATTTTTGTAGTTGGCTTCTCCCGTCTTGCATACCGTATATTCCGTGAACTTCATACAGACCTCGGAGATGCTCTTTCCCCTCTTGGCCAGCAGTTAATTCTGCGCCGCCTTCTCTCCTCTGGAGCCGATTCATTCCAAGTTCTTGCAACAGCAGCACGGCAGACTCATTTCTCCGCCTCTGCCGCTGCTTTTTCCATGAAATGGAATCCTATGATATTTCAGAAAAAAAGCTCAGCGAAGCGGCCCTCAGCGAAAATGATACGGCTCTGGGAGCCAAACTTCATGACCTGTCACTGCTGTACAGCGCCTACAGAAACTATCTGAAAGCTCATTTTGCCTATCAGGGCAGCCTTTATGAAGTACTGACACGGGAAATTCCCCATTCCCAAAAAATCCGCCAATCCTGTATCTGGGTAGACGGATTCAACGGCATGACCCCGCAGGAACTGACGCTTCTCTCCGCCCTGATACAGACTGCCCGGGATGTTACAGTCACACTGCCCATGGGGCGTCCTGAAGAAGCTGCCCTGAGCGGCTCTCTTTTTGAGCGTCCCTACCATATGTGGGAAGAACTGACACACCGCTTCGGCAGCTCCTCTGCGGAAATACTGGATCATTCCTACAGATTTCTCCAGCCTGTTCTGAAGTCTCTGGAAAAAGACTACTTCGCTCTCCCGGCCCGTCCTGCACCGTCCCGCCGGACGGACTGACGCTGCAGCCCGCTTCCGACCGCACCGCTGAAGCTGATGCAGCCGCCCGCCAGATTCTGGCTTTCGTGCGGGATAATGGATTCCGCTGGCGTGATATTCTGGTCCTCCTCAGAAAACCTGACAACTACGCCGATCTATTGGAACGCACCTTTAAACGATATGAAATTCCCTGCTTTATTGACAGCCGCCGTTCCATGTGGAATCACCCTCTGGTTGTGCTCCTTGACAGCCTGATCCGTTTCCTGGCAGCGGGCCCCCGGGGATGGTCGAGACACACCCTCTTCCGTCTCTTAAAAACAGGACTTCTGCCGGAATTCACAGACGATGAAATTGACCGCCTCGAAAATTACGTTCTCCGATTCCATATCCGTCATTACCAGTGGAACATACCCTGGCATTTTCATATTCCTTCCGACCTTGATGCCGACACCAACGAGCCCACCCCCGAAGAAACACGGGAAAACCAGTTCATGGAAGAGCTGCGCCTCCGTCTGACAAACCTGCTGGATCCCCTGATGAAATCCTGGGAAGCCGCCCGGACAGGCCGGGAAAAATGCACCGTCCTCTATGAATGGATGACCGAGAGAAAAATCCCGGACCGTCTGGCTGAATGGGAAAAAGAAGAATCCCGCCCCGCCGACAGGGGTACACAGTCACAGGTATGGAAAAAAGTACTGGCTCTGCTCGATGAACTGGTCCATATATCAGGAGACGATACGCTGTCACCAGAGGACTTTCTGTCCATGGCGGAAGACGGTCTCTCTTCGCTGACCTTCTCTCTCATCCCCCCCACACTGGACCACGTGACCGTGACTTCTATTGACCGGGGATATGCCCTGGAAGCAGAGCCGTTTTCATTCTGGGTGCCAATGAAGGTGAATTCCCTTTCCGAATTGAAGAACAGGGCCTCCTCACAGACCAGGAGAGAGAACATTTGAACCGGAAAAACTTTCTTCTCGGTCCTGATTTGCTGTTCCGCACCTATCAGGAACAGTTTTACATCTACCTGGCCCTGACCCGGGCCAGGGAATACCTTACCGTTTCCTATGCAGAAACAGACACGGACGGATCGGATCTGGAACCTTCCTTTATTCTCGCACGCCTGCAGTCTCTCCATTACGGATACACGGCTGTCAGAGCTTCCGCCCCGGGTCCTGACACAGAGGATCCCAGCTTCATTGCCCGTCCATCCAGGCGCTGGCTCTCCTGCCGGCCATGCTGCGCCGGCCTCCCGTCAGCTCCCTCTGGCAGTCCCTCTTCCTATGGGCTGAAAATCAGCCGGAATGGAAAGAAAAAATCCGGCGGATACTCGGAAGCCTGACTTGGGAAAACAGGGCTGACCGACTGCCCCCGGACATTGCGCGGGCTCTGTTCATGCCTTCCGGAAAATTCCGTGGATCCGTGACACAGCTGGAGCAATACCGGTCCTGCCCTTACAGTTATTTTCTGAAATACGGCATGCACCTGCAGGAAAGAAATGACGGACGCATGAACAGCGCAGACTATGGCAGCTACCTTCACGCTGGTCTGCACCTCTTTGGAGAACTGTTTCAGAAACAAAAAAACAGTGGCGCGACGCTTCTGAAGAGGACATCAGCCGTCTGTCCGGATCCATCAGTGAAACCTGGCGCCAAAGGTCAAAAACGGAGCTCTTCTTTCCGACGCAGCCGGCCGGTACATCCGCCATTCCCTGGACCGGACATTCCGGTCAGCCCTGGAACGTATCTGCACATGGAGCCGTCAAAGCGGATTTCAAACAGAAGCACTGGAGAAACCCTTCGCCGTTGATCTCCCCGGAGGCGACGGGAACTGCTTCACCCTCGTAGGAAAAATAGACCGCATTGACCGTCAGGGAAATGCCCTGGCCATTTACGACTATAAGACCGGACGGCCCACACTCTCCCTCAATGAAATCTGCAGCGGCCAGCGGCTGCAGCTGGTCACATACCTCATTGCCCTTCTGGCCATGGAAGAAAGAGAGAAGGCCGATCCGTTTCCATACCAGCGGCGCTCCTGTACCTCTACATCAGTGATGAAGCCACAGACTGCCCGCTCCTCTGGCCCCGGGAGAAATTCCTCCCAAAGACCAGCCATCGTCAGGATACTTTCTGAGAGATACCGCGCTTTTGAACAAACTGGATAGTGAAGCCGGAACAGAGAACTCCTTTATCCATATCCGTTTTGGAAAAGATGGCGCCCCCATGAACTCATCCCCCGTCCTCTCTCCGGAGGAAATGAAAGCCCTGCTCTGCGCCGTATCGGATCTGCTTGGACGTCTATACCGGTCCGCCGCATCCGGACGCATTCCCATTACGCCCATTCTCTATAAAAAAGCAGCCCCCTGCAGATACTGCCCCTACCGCAGCATCTGCCGATTTGATCCCCGTCTGCCGGAAAATACATATGAAATCATCCCCGCCCGGAAAGACAGCGATATCAAAGCAGATCTGGCGGCCTGCGCGCAAAAGCAGCAGAAAGGAGATAATATCCATGACTGAATGGACCCCTGAACAAACATTAGCTATCACAAAAAAAAGGCTGCAATCTGCTTTTATCCGCTGCAGCAGGCAGCGGAAAAACAGCTGTTCTGGTAGAACGGATCATACGTTTGATGACAGATCCTGATCATCCTGTCAGCATCAGCCGGCTTCTCGTCATGACTTTTACCCGGTCTGCCGCCTCTGAAATGAGGAGCCGTATTGGAACCGCCCTGTCCAAAGAGCTGGAAAAGAATCCCTCGCCCTTCCTGGAAAAACAGCTGGCCCTTTTGAGCAGCGCCCAGATCTGTACTATGCATGCCTTCTGCCAGTCAGTCATCCGTCAGTACTTCTACCGCATTGATCTGGATCCGAAATTCCGTATTGCCGAAGAAAATGAGCTCTACCTCATGCAGCAGGATGTACTCACAGATGTCCTGGGCCGCTGGTATGAACGAAATGATCCTGAATTCATGACCTGTCTGGATCTCTTCTCCTCACGTCATGAAGACGTCCCTCTCAGGGATGCCATTCTGAAACTCTGTACATTCGCTCTTTCTATGCCCTTTCCGTATGACTGGCTCGCACATCTGCCTGCTGCCTACGACATTCCGGAGAATGCTCCTATTGACAGTCTTCCATGGATAGGATCCCTTTTGAAAGAATTTAAAAACCGTGCTCTGTCATGGACCGACCGGTATCGGCGCATGTTCCGGTTGATCGCGGAAGAACCGGGCACCATCCCCTACACCGACACCTTATCAGAAGAGTATTCCTTCATGACTCTTCTGTCAGGCTGCAGCAGCTGGACAGACTGGCAGAAAGCCGCGGTCTCCTTCCAATTTGGAAAACTCCCGCGGGCTGACAAAAAATCGGCTTCTTCCCCCGGGCATCTGGACAACAGCAAAACACAGATTCAAACTCTCCGCAAAGAAGTCAAGACCCAGTTCCAGCAACTGCTCTCCGACTTCTTTCGGACCGACCCATCCCGTTGGCTCAGCGATATGCGGCGCACCCGGCCGGTCATGGCCATCCTGTCATCTGTATCGGCCGACTTCCTCAAATCATGGACACAAGCAAAAAAAGAAGCCGCTGTCATGGACTTCAGTGATATGGAACACATGGCTTTGTCCGTTCTCATGGACACTGCCTCGTCCCCGGAACACATCATCCCATCCTCCGCTGCGCTGGAACTTCGGCAGCGTTATGAAGAGGTCCTCATTGACGAATACCAGGATACAAACGGTGTTCAGGAACTGATTGCATCCCTTGTGTCAAAAGAAAACAACTGCTTCATGGTAGCGATATCAAACAGAGCATCTACGATTCCGTCTGGCAGATCCCACTATTTCCTCAGAAAATATGAAAGCTACAGAGATCCGTCAGCCGCCGGAGGATACCGCATCGATCTGAGCCGGAATTTCCGAAGTGATGCTTCTATTCTGAATGCCGTCAACTTTATCTTCCGCCGGATCATGCAAAAAGAAGAAGCGGAATTGTCATATGGTGAAGAAGAAGCACTCCGTGCCGGACGGATTCTGAAAGACAAGGACAGCCGATGGATTGGAGGCCCTGTAGATATAGATCTGATTGATACCGAACGGCTGAAGATACCCCTGATGACATCGACGATGCGGACGGGATCGAATTGGAAGGACGTTTCATCGCCCGGAAAATTCATCATATACAGGAAGAGAAAAGAACCGTTCAAAGAAAAGACGGCACCTTCAGTCCGGCCGGTTATGGCGATATAGTAATACTCCTCCGTTCCCTGTCCGGAAAAGCCTCCCGTCTCATGAATATTTTCAGAGAAGAAGGCATTCCTGCCGTCTACGGGAGACAGGACGATTTTCTGAGCACCCCTGAAGTCCGTTACCTATGGGCTCTTCTGAAAATACTGGACAACCCCCGTCAGGATCTGGCCATGACAGCTGTCCTGCGCTCCCCCATGGTCGGGCTTTCCGAAAAAGACCTGGCCCTCCTGCGTCTGATCAGTCCCGAAAGTCTCTGGGACGCCCTCCGCAGTTCCCTGGACTCCCTTTCAGAAGAATCCGTCTCCCGCTGCCGGTCATTCATCTCTGACTATGCACGCTGGCGCGTCCTGTCACGAAAAGACAGTATCTCCTCCCTTCTCCGCACCATTCTGGATGACACCGGACTCATTGCCTATGTAGGAGGAGAACATGAGGGTACTTTCCGCCAGGCCAACCTCCGTACATTCTATGAAAAAGCCCGGAAATACGATGAAGGCCCATGAGCGGACTATACCGTTTTCTGACCTTTCTCCAGGATCTTCACAATGAAGGAAAAGGGCTGTCGGTCACCGCGCCGGAAGGCGGAGGCGGTGATGCTGTCCGGATTCTGTCCATTCACAAAAGCAAGGGTCTTGAATTTCCGATTGTTTTTCTGGCTGATACAGGCAAACCCTTCAACCAGCAGGACACCGCATCACCGTTGATCCTCCATAAAGGCAAAGGCGCCGGCCTTTACTGCCTCGACCCGGATACGCACAGCCTCTGGCCCACTCTCTACTGGCATGCGTCTGCCTTTCCCTGGAAAAAGAAAATCGGGCCGAGGAAGAGAGACTCCTTTACGTTGCCATGACACGGCCCGGGACAAACTGATTATCACAGGACATGTACGCAGCGCTCTCCGCTCTTTACAGACCTGGCAGGCAATGTATACGGTCTGGAAGGTCCGGCACTTCCGTCCCACTTGATTACAGGGGCTTCCTCCTATCTAGACTGGATCATGGCGGCAGCGGCCCGGAGCCGGTCTCTGTCTGCTCTGTGGGAAAAGGCAGAAA
>ENA-OQIG01000934-OQIG01000934.1-human-gut-metagenome-genome-assembly--contig:-NODE-934-length-14489-cov-2.445203_pt1 | contig 14489 bp, 16 predicted proteins | sample MGYA00242576_ERZ504741 | MGnify/ENA primary metagenome ERZ504741 (study PRJEB26092, sample SAMD00036436) | human gut metagenome | host: Homo sapiens | study: EMG produced TPA metagenomics assembly of... | reverse complement strand
TGCAAAACGCTATCGCCAGGACTTATGGCAATGACGACACGTTTCACCCGGGGATGCGCCAGCAGCGCATGCACCGAGTGTTCAAGAATGGTTTGATTACCGATTGAGAGATATTGCTTAGGACATTCCGTTTGCATTCGACGGCCAAATCCGGCCGCCGGAACCACGGCGCAAACATCCAAATGAGTGGTTGCCATGTTAATTCCCGGGCTGATTTATCGATTGTTTTGCCCCGCAGACTGTGCGCGCTTCGACGCGTCAGGCACCAGACGATAAAAAGTTTCGCCCGGCCTGGTCATGCTGAGTTCATTACGCGCACGCTCTTCGAGCGCCTCCTGGCCGCCATTGAGATCGTCAATTTCGGCAAAAAGTTGATCGTTTCGCGCTTTAAGTTTCGCGTTTGTAGCTTGCTGTGCCGCCACATCATCATTGACGCGGGTATAGTCATGTATACCGTTCTTACCGAACCACAGCGAATACTGTAGCCAGACCAGAATAGCCAGCAACAGCAGCGTTAGTTTACCCATCCTGCCCCCTGAAAAACGGCATCTTCATCCCATGCATCCGAAGACGACTCTACATCCTCTGTTGGGGATACCGCGACAACGCGGGCAAATGTACCACATTTGTCCATTGTTACGTATACCCAGGGCGTGCAGAACATAATCTCATTATTAGTTACGGTTTGAATTATGAACAGAGGAGACGGGAAAGTACAAATTAGCCCAGTAGCCACATAAACAGTGCGCCAAACATAATGCCTACTGTCACCAGGGTGAAAACAATACTGTAGCGTAGCTTTCCGTCCATCAATGAATGCAGCGCAATCCCCACCACTACCGCGACGGGCATCAGCGCCAGAAAGAAAGGCCAGGTGTAGATAAAGAAGAACAGCGTGTTAGAGCCATAAATCAACATCGGCATCGCCAGCGCAAATAACCAGGAGATAAAACCGACACGGCACCAGGCAGTGACCATGTGGTTTCTTCATCCTCAGTAAGCTGTCGTTATTTGTTAGTGTAATGTTATGGCTATTACGCATATTTGATCCTGTTACTTTGACGAACCGGGCATGGAACCGGTGGTGTCTCAGGATCTGATAATATCGTTCTGTCTCAACAGATCTAATAATTGCTGTACCAAATTTGTTACTAATTGTTCACCATTGAGATGAATTTCTGCCGATTCAGGCGCTTCGTAAACGGAATCTATTCCCGTAAAGTTGCGCAGTTCACCGGCACGCGCTTTCTTATATAAGCCTTTGGGATCGCGGGCTTCGCAAATCGCCAGCGGCGTATCGACAAACACTTCGATAAAGCGCCCTTCTCCTACGCGTTCGCGAACCATCTGGCGTTCGGCGCGGTGTGGCGAGATAAATGCGGTCAGCACCACCAGTCCGGCTTCAACCATCAAATTCGCCACTTCACCGACGCGACGGATATTCTCTTTACGATCGGCATCGCTAAAACCGAGATCGCTGCATAATCCGTGGCGAACATTGTCGCCATCCAGCAGATACGTACTGACGCCGAGTTTATGTAACGCCTCCTCCAGCGCCCCGGCGACCGTTGATTTACCGGACCCGGAGAGGCCGGTAAACCACAGCACTACACCACGATGACCGTGGTGTAGCTCGCGTTGTTGCACAGTGACCGGATGCTATGCCAGACGACGTTTTCGTCATGCAGCGCCATTATTTATCCCCCAGCAAATCGCGCGCGCCCCAGTGCGGAAAGTGGCGACGAACCAGAGCATTCAATTCCAGTTCGAATGCACTGAATTCAGATGGCGCAGCAGTTGCCTGGCTAACTGGCTCGTGCACCATACCGGCACCCACGGTCACATTGCTCAGGCGATCGATAAAAATCAGCCCACCCGTCACCGGATTTTGTTGATAACGATCTAACACCAGCGGCTCGTCAAAAGTGAGATCCACGAGGCCGATCCCATTCAGTGGCAGGTTTTCAACTTCACGCTGGGTAAGGTTATTAATATCAACCTGATAGCGAATGCCATCAACACGCGCGCGCGTCTTCTTACCGGCAATTTTGATGTCGTAACTCTGCCCTGGAGAAAGCGGCTGTTCCGCCATCCATACCACATCCACCGACGCGCTCTGCACCGCCGGTAACGCTTCGTCTGCCGCCAGCAGCAGATCGCCACGGCTGATGTCGATCTCATCCGTCAGCACCAGGGTGATCGCTTCTCCGGCAAAGGCTTCTTCGCGATCACCATCAAAAGTCACGATCCGCGCGACGTTTGATTCCACACCAGAGGGCAGCACTTTGACACGTTGCCCGACTTCCACGCGACCGGATGCCAGCGTTCCGGCGTAACCACGAAAATCGAGATTCGGGCGATTAACGTACTGCACCGGGAAGCGCATTGGCTGAGCATCCACCACTCGCTGGATCTCCACGGTTTCCAGCACTTCGAGCAGTGTCGGACCGCTGTACCACGGCATACTTTCACTTTGCGATGCCACGTTGTCGCCTTCCAGTGCAGAGAGCGGCACAAAGCGGATATCCAGATTACCCGGCAGCTGCCCGGCAAAGGTCAAATAATCTTCACGAATACGGGTGAACGTCTCTTCACTGTAATCCACCAGATCCATTTTGTTGATCGCCACGACCAGATGTTTGATCCCCAACAGTGTGGAGATAAAACTGTGACGACGGGTTTGATCGAGCACGCCTTTACGGGCATCGATCAGTAAGATCGCCAGTTCACATGTCGATGCGCCAGTCGCCATATTGCGGGTGTACTGCTCGTGCCCTGGGGTGTCGGCGATAATAAATTTACGCTTCTCGGTAGAGAAATAGCGGTAGGCCACGTCAATGGTGATGCCCTGTTCGCGCTCAGCTTGCAGGCCGTCCACCAGCAGAGCCAGATCCAGCTTTTCGCCCTGGGTGCCGTGACGCTTACTGTCGTTATGCAGCGATGAGAGCTGATCTTCGTAGATTTGGCGGGTATCGTGCAGCAGACGACCAATCAGAGTACTTTTGCCGTCATCGACGCTACCACAGGTCAGAAAACGCAGCAGGCTTTTATGTTGTTGCGCAATCATCCAGGCTTCGACGCCGCCTTCATTGGCGATTTGTTGTGCAAGTGCGGTGTTCATCTTAAAAATACCCCTGACGTTTTTTCAGCTCCATAGACCCCGCCTGGTCGCGGTCAATCACGCGGCCCTGACGTTCACTGGTGGTGGAAACCAGCATCTCTTCGATGATTTCCGGCAGTGTTTGTGCATTTGACTCCACCGCACCGGTCAGCGGCCAGCAGCCCAGCGTACGGAAACGCACCATCCGTTTTTTAATCACTTCGCCCGGTTGCAGGTCGATACGGTTGTCATCAATCATCATCAACATACCGTCGCGTTCCAGAACCGGACGTTCCGCAGCGAGATATAGCGGAACAATGTCGATATTTTCCAGCCAGATGTATTGCCAGATATCCTGCTCGGTCCAGTTAGAGAGCGGGAAGACGCGGATGCTTTCGCCTTTGTTAATTTGCCCGTTGTAGTTGTGCCACAGCTCCGGGCGCTGATTTTTCGGATCCCAGCGATGGAAGCGGTCACGGAAAGAGTAGATTCGCTCTTTAGCGCGGGATTTCTCTTCGTCACGGCGCGCACCACCGAAGGCGGCATCAAAACCGTATTTGTTCAGCGCCTGTTTCAGGCCTTCAGTTTTCATAATATCGGTATGTTTCGCGCTGCCGTGCACGAATGGATTAATCCCCATCGCCACGCCTTCCGGGTTTTTATGCACCAGCAGTTCGCAGCCGTAGGCTTTAGCAGTACGATCGCGGAACTCATACATCTCGCGGAATTTCCAGCCGGTATCGACATGCAGCAACGGGAAAGGCAGCGTACCTGGATAAAACGCCTTGCGCGCCAGATGCAGCATGACGCTGGAATCTTTACCGATAGAGTAGAGCATCACCGGATTTGAGAATTCTGCCGCCACCTCGCGAATAATGTGGATGCTTTCCGCCTCCAGTTGCCGCAGGTGAGTAAGTCGTATTTGATCCATAACCGTTCCTTTGCAATACCGCTATTTTCTTGCCATCAGATGTTTCGACTATAGGGAGCGTAAGAGAACGAATGAAATTACCAATTAGAATGAGTAGTTCCTTAACGGAATAACGATTTGGCAAAGCTAATATCAAAAAGTGCTTAAGGCACCGGATTTCGGGCGTTTAGGAAGATTTGAAATTGTTTTAGCGCAGCGGCAGTTTCATACTATGGCGGTAAAAAAATTTGCATGGTATTTAAGGACTCACTATGTTTTCCGCATTGCGCCACCGTACCGCTGCCTGGCGCTCGGCGTATGCTTTATTCTCCCCGTACACGCCTCGTCACCTAAACCTGGCGATTTTGCTAATACTCAGGCACGACATATTGCTACTTTCTTTCCGGGACGCATGACCGGAACTCCTGCAGAAATGTTATCTGCCGATTATATTCGCCAACAGTTTCAGCAAATGGGTTATCGCAGTGATATTCGGACATTTAATAGTCGGTATATTTATACCGCCCGCGATAATCGTAAGAGCTGGCATAACGTGACGGGAAGTACGGTGATTGCCGCTCATGAAGGCAAAGCGCCGCAGCAGATCATCATTATGGCGCATCTGGATACTTACGCCCCGCTGAGCGATGCTGACGCCGATGCCAATCTCGGCGGGCTGACGTTACAAGGAATGGATGATAACGCCGCAGGTTTAGGTGTCATGCTGGAATTGGCAGAACGCCTGAAAAATACGCCTACCGAGTATGGTATTCGATTTGTGGCGACCAGCGGCGAAGAGGAAGGGAAATTAGGCGCTGAGAATTTACTCAAGCGGATGAGTGACACCGAAAAGAAAAATACGCTGCTGGTGATTAATCTCGATAACTTAATTGTTGGCGATAAATTGTATTTCAACAGCGGTGTAAAAACCCCTGAAGCAGTAAGGAAATTAACGCGCGACAGGGCGCTGGCAATGCACGCAGTCACGGAATAGCCGCAACGACCAATCCGGGTTTGAATAAAAATTATCCGAAAGGCACTGGGTGTTGTAATGACGCAGAAATATTCGACAAAGCGGGCATTGCTGTACTTTCGGTGGAAGCGACTAACTGGAATCTTGGGAATAAGGATGGTTATCAGCAACGCGCAAAAACAGCCGCATTCCCTGCGGGAAATAGCTGGCATGACGTAAGACTGGATAATCAACAGCATATTGATAAGGCACTTCCTGGAAGAATAGAACGTCGCTGCCGTGACGTTATGCGGATAATGCTACCACTGGTGAAGGAGCTGGCGAAGGCGTCTTGATGGGTTTGAAAATGGGAGCTGGGAGTTCTACCGCAGGGGCGGGGAATTCTCAGTGATATCCATCATCGCATCCAGTGCGCCCGGTTTATCCCCGCTGATGCGGGGAACTCATTTACAATCAGATAACTGGTGCCGTTCTCATCGGTTTATCCCCGCTGGCGCGGGGAACACTGGTTTATGCGATGAAACAAAAGCTATCAGGCCGGTTTATCCCCGCTGGCGCGGGGAACACGCTCACCGCTTTTGACGCCAGGGAAATCGGCGGCGGTTTATCCCCGCTGGGCGCGGGGAACACATGGTTGTCGATTTTTCCCGGCAGGATTTTGCGGTTTATCCCCGCTGGCGCGGGGAACACGTCGTTTCCAACTGCTATCAATAAATCCCTGGCGGTTTATCCCGCTGCGCGGGGAACACTTGATTACGTCGCTGAATGGCGGCAAGAATGCCGGTTTATCCCGCTGGCGCGGGGAACACACTAAGCATACATATCTGTTTTTAAACAAATTTATTTCACATCAACAATCTACCAACTAAATTCAAACATTTCCTTATTTTTAAAGAACGTCTAACTTATTGATTATCAACAGGAAGAAAAGAAACCAAACGTAACCCATCCAAATCCACCGGAATACGTCTGTTTTCGCCCCAGGTCTGAAACTCAAACCAGACTCAGTATTTGTCGTCCAGGCCATGACACATTTCCACAACCTGCCAGTTGGGTAATTTGCTGCCAGATCATCTCCCGAATACGTTTTGATGTATCACCAACATACACACCGGCACGCACTTCCAGTAGCCAAATTGCGAGCCGTCCACGTAAGCGCGGCGGGACATTTTCTGTAACAACCACGACCATGCTCATCAGCCGCGTCCTCGATGACCGCTATCGCCCAACTTTTCAGGTTCGGGGATGGCTGGCGGTAACATATTCGGCGCAGGTTGTGGCGGTTCAATTTCACCTGCGGCAAGGACTTCCTCAATTAACGGTATTAATTTGCCCGTTAACTTAGTACTACGGAAAATATCACGACAGGCTAATCTGACTTCTTTATCAGGTTCTGCGGGTTGCCTCGCTGCTATTTCAAATGTCTTTGGCACAACCGAATCAAATTTAATGATATCGGCTATGTCGTAAACAAATGAAAGCGGTTTGCCACTATGGATAAAACCAATAGCGGGCGCATATCCCGCGGCTAATACTGCCGCTTCAGAAATACCGTACAGACATGATGTGGCAGCACTGATGCAGCGATTCACAACATCGCCTTTTCCCAGTCTTTAGGATCGTATTTGCGACCATTCCATTTCACACCATATTGTTTCGCCAGTAATGCATACATCTGGCGAACGCGGGATCCCTCAATTCCCCGTAGCTGCTCCACTGAACGGCGAGCTGGCGGTGGCTCACGAAAACGTAATTCATACATTTTACGCACCACCTTCAGGCGTAGATCTTCCGTTAAAGCCAGCTTTGCCTGGTAGAGTAATTTATCTGCCCGCGCCCCACCGGGTTGTCCGGAAGAGTAGACGCGAACGCCCGCTTAACCGACCCAGACCAGCAGTGTTCCCACCGTGGCGGCCAGATGCACCGCCGCGTGGAAAACTCTCGTTCCCGGTTCGAGCATAATGCAGGCGACCGATCCCACCGGAATGTGCGTGCGGATCCCGGTTTTGTCGATCAGCACGAAAGCGCCGTCCAGTACGTCGATTTGACCATACTGGAGGAAGATCATGGAGGTGCGATCTTTTAATGGGATCGGGCTCAGCGGTACAAACGTCACGCCTCTGCTCCGGGTTTGATCAGCATCAGACCACAACCGAACGCCCGGCTTTTGCCATACCCCTGACTGAGACGTTGCAGAAATAACCCGGATCGGTGACCGTAAGCATCCCCGTATAATCCACGCTACTGAACTGGATCAGTTGCCGGGTGTTTTCCCGCCGGAGTTGTTGTTGTCGGTAGGCATCAACCGAGGTATCCAGTAGTGTAAAACCACTTCTTTCCCCCTGCGCTGCCAGCCAGTCCAGCGCCGCCTGTTGTTGATGCAACCAGATATCACGCCCTTCCGCCTGCCCCTTCACCTGCCGTTTCGCCTCCATCAGCAGATCGTGGCGCTTGCCCGCTTTACAGATTGTTGGATTCGCCCGCAGGTTGAAACAAAGAGATTGTCCGGTACGCAGCTCGGACACAAATGGTCGGCATTCGATGGTGAAAATATCACTTTCCGCCGGGCGTTCCTGCGACAGGACAAAAAAGCGAAACACCCCCTGGAGTTCTTCCCGACGATAAAGAAATTGCCTTTCTTTGCCGCCAGGGAAAAGATCCCACAGCCACTGATGCATCACATATTCACCGCGATCCACCAGATGCAGCAACTGCGCAGGCGAAAGCTGGCCGGTATGTAAGGTTATTCTTGAGAGGTACATGGTTCCTCCTTGCTGAGCCACGGCCCCTGATTGACGGTGCGTTCCCCAAACAGCCACTGCTGACGATTTAAAGGAACATCCCGGCGGCGTAATATTTTGCTCGCGACCAGGCCGTCGTGTTTCCCTTCCCACCAGCATTCATCCTGAAGTTTCGGGAGTGAGACTTTCAGTTTATGGAAATGATCCTGATACTGTTGGTATGCATTACATAAGGCATCACACGCGTTGCCTTCGAGCAGTAACGGCGCAAGAGGTAATGCCAGCGGATGACTTTTTCGCCCCAGATAAAGCGGAAAAACTGGATGGCGTAAACCGTCCTGCAACTGTTCGAGCTGTAAGGCGCATCGGCTGTTGTTGCCACCGCCACCATCCACCAGGCATCGGTGTAGTAGTCGCGCCGGGAGATAATCGCGCTCAAAAGCTCAGGGTCGCTCAACTCTTCGCGACGGCTGAAATAACGTGCTTTACGCACCTCTTTTGGCATCTGGACCGTGTGATAATCCCGTGCCCAGCGCGGGTTACGGCTGGCGCAAACCACCAGTGAATAGTGGCGATTAAACGCGTTTAAGCGTTCGGTATCATCACGCCGAATCCCTACCCCGGCAGCCAGTAGCCCCAGCAATGCTGAGCGCGAAGGAAGTTCATGGGTATGACGAACTTCACCTGGAGCATCGACACCCCAGGACGCCATCGGCCCATGAAGCTGAAAAATCAGATATTGGCTCATAAGCCGCCCCTTACGCGCAGATAAAGTCCAGCACGTCCTTCATGCTTCCCTGTTTGTTCATCACGTCAAAACTTGCGCATTCGGTCTTCTGTTCGTAGACCGTATTCATGTTTTCGCGAAGCGTTGTAATACGCTGCACCGCCACATCTAACTGACGTGTGCCATTAATGGGTTCATAGAAAGCCGCCGCCAGAGAGCGTGGTTGATCGGTGCCTTTTTCTGCCAGCGCCCAGGAGGCGTAGGCACGGCTGGCAAAGCTGTTCTGTTTGCCGGTTGGGGAGACTTTAAGTGCGGCTTCCGTAAAGGCACGTATGGTCTGATTAGCTAACGCTTCGTCACCGCCGAGGTTTTCTACCAGCAGATCTTTATCAATGCAGATATAGGTGTAGAACAGTGCAGAACCGAATCCGGTTTCACCAAGATGCCCGGCACCGGCATCTTCAGAAGCCTGGCGCAAATCATCAACGGCGGTGAAAAAATCATCTTCGACGATCGTTTCACTGACACCAAATGCGTGCGCTACCTGGCAGGCGGCTTCAACATTAAACTCGGGTTTATTCGCCAGCATACGACCAAACATGGCAATATCTACCGCCATACGGTCTTTGCGTAACAACGCGAGATCTTCCTCTTTTGGCGCGCGCTTTTCTTCTGCAAGCTGATGGGCCAGCGCTTTTACGGCGTCAAATTCTGCCGGGCTGATATGGACTAACTGTTCAGTTTCGGCGCTAGTGAGCGGATCTTTTGGTTTTTTGTCGTTTTTAGCTTTCCCAAGATAATCTGCAATTTTTGCCGCCCATTCGATGCTTTTTTCTCTTCGATTCCTTTCTCAATCAGGATAGTTGCCGCCTCACGCGCAATACGCCCACTGCGAATACCAATATGGCCCGCCAGTGCCTGTTCAAAAAGTGCAGAAGTGCGCCACGCACGTTTCAGACTTTGCGAGGAAACGCGCAGACGCGTTGCTCCACCCAGCACCACAGTTTTTGGCGCACCGGTATCATCACGGTTAAGGTTGGCAGCAGGGTAAGCGGTTAACAAATGAAGCTGAATAAATGTTGTCATGAGATAGTCCTTTATTGATTTTGTTCGTTATCGGCGTCGCCAGCCTGGTAATATTCCAGCGCCCAGCGGATACGGATAAATTCGGTTGGCCGCTGCTGGCGGCGGTGATGATTGAGCAGGTCGTCGCTCTCCTGGCACCAACGGAAGACCCCCTCTGCCAGAGAGTCAAGATTGACGGAACCGTTTAATAATCTGACTGCGCGGCGTAACTGGCGCAGTAATTCATCCGGTGTTTTTACTGCCGACAGACGAGTAAAACGCCCCTTTGACATTACCGCCGCCAGCTGCGCGGCAAAAGGCTGCCGTTCATCAATAGCTTTAACATTGGCGCTAACTGCGGCTATCAGCGCCAGTGCGGTGATACGCCACTCAGGTTCATCCTGCCACTTTATTTGTCTGTTCTTCAGAAACAGGCGAAATCCATCCGTCAGACAAACATCATTAACCGTCGTACTACGCCGCAGACTGGCACGTTCGCCACGTTTCTCCTGCAATTCCTCGTGCCATTTGCGCAGCGTGGCTTTGTGCTCCTCTTTTACAATACTCATTCAGCAGCCTCCTGCTTTTTCTCCCTGGCGGCTTTAGCACTTTGCTTCTCCGCCGATGTTGTAAAATATTTCTTGCGCGCGTCATGACGCGTTCCAGATCAACGGGCTCATAAGGATTGGTGAATACACGCTCGTCAAAATCCTGACGTGCGAATAACCAAATTTCCTTATTCCATTTGCTGAGTAATTCATCCGCATCCTGACCTTCTTCAATTTGGCGCACTAACCTCAGAAAGCGATGCTGAGTTTTGTTCCAGAAGTCGATATCCACAAAACTAAAATCACCCCTTGCACCTTTTGGATCGGAGAACCATGCTTCTTTCAATGCACTCCGTAACAGACTTAGAATCCGTGAAGCTGTTTGCGCAGCCAGCCGCAGCTTCGGTATCTGACCTTCTTTTTTATCGAGCAGCAGCGGGAAATGGTGTTCGTACCAACAGCGCGCTTTCATGTTGTCGAAATCATAGCCAAATCCCCACAGGCCCACTTTTGCCTGCTTGAGACTGCTGGCATTGAAGAGTTTCACCACCAGCGCGGGAAGTTCCGTATTGTTTTCTGATTTACCCGTTTCGATAAGCCTAACCAGTCACGCCAGATTAAACCGCCCGGTTGTGGTTTAACGGAGTAAAACTCGCCACCCTCTTTAAGTGGTACACGGTAAGGCGTTAAGGGATGCTGCCACATGGCATAATTCGCACCGTAATTTTTGGTCGTCATCAGGCTCAGGAGCGCGTCGCTCTGCTCACCGCAAATATCGCAGTTGCCGACTGTCGTGGTATTAAAATCAATACGAATACGGCGAGGCATTCCCCAGTACGCCTGGAGTTTATTGACCTGCTCATCGGTTACCACCGCACCGGCCAGTTCGCTGGTGCGCGTCGGGCCAAGCCAGGGGAAAACCAGATCGTCAAATTTTTTGGGTAGCGGTAAATCGGCTTCATCCTGCGGCATGACATTGATCCACAGTTTGCGCCACAAGGGAGTTTGTTGATTACCCTGATATTCCTGTAATTCAATCAGAGTGGTCATCGGCCCACCGCCGCGTAAACCGGTGCGGTAGCCTTTGCCACCTGACGGCGCATTCAACTGTAGGGAGAACAGAGCTAACGCAGAACAATGTGGGCACAGGTATTCCGTTACACCACGCTTGATAAAGTGGTCTTTATTAAACTTCGTTGTTTGAGCGCCGGGAATCTCAGGCAGTAGCGAAGCGACCGGAACTTTATCTCCGGTGAGCGCCTCGAAATCCTGCATAAATGAAGGGGAATCTGGCCCAAACTGGAAAGCATGTTCTAATGACTGCAATGCTTCCCGTAGCTTTTCAGCTTCCAGTCCGTCTTCCCAGATATCATCCCAACGACGATGATCTTTTGGCGCGAAGCTGGTTTGTAGTAGCCCCAGCAAAAACTGCCATACCGCACCCTGGAGATCTGCCCGCGGCGCAGAAATATCGACAACATTTTCATCCGCCAGATCGACTGGCGCCAGTTTGCCTGTCGTTCCGTCTTTAAAACGAACGGGCAACCACGGGGTTGTCAGAAGTGAAAACGAGTTCATACGCATCCTCTCGTAAAAAAGACCATCCAGGTCGGTTGTCCATCTTTCCATCCTTTTCGGTGTATCAACTATTCAGAGAGTCCTGTCGCAGACATCTCAACCAACTTGCCAATCAATCCTTCCGTAGCCGAATACCCGCAACTTCGTCATCGTTGACTAAAATCACGTTTGCCATCTCCGGATCTTGTCGCTGTTCAATGCACCACAGCCTGAACGCTCTCCCTCCAGTAAAGAAAACTCATCCGATGTTTTTTCCACCAGCTTCGGCGCACTCTGACAACGCTCATTTCCCATGCGTGAGCACCGGTGGCATAAGGCTTCACCACACCGTCAATACAGGTAGCCAGCCACAGGGAAACAGACTCCTCAGCCAGACGTGTCGACAGTTTTTCCGGGAGGTAATCGTTGATATTGGCGGCATAGCCGGGCCTGAAGTTCAGCACAAACTTTTTAGCCATTGCGCGATCACAGTAATATTTGCCCACTTGCTCCTGCTCGCTGCGGGCAAATCCTTCCGGCATTACCACGTCCTCACCGTAGACGGATTCAATAAGAAGCCGGGCTGCGTGTGGCATCTGAATAGCACCTTGCTCACGCAGCACACGCTGCGTCAGCCAGATTCGCCCATGATCGGGATAGACAAATGCACTGTTACGCATGGCACTGCCAAACCATTCGTCGCCAGGAGAGTCGTCCCAGACGGGAGCCAGAATCAGCAATTCAGGGGGGAACGCTCGTCCTTTCCGTCACGCTTTAACTGACCATTAATATCGCGGATATGCCGCTGTAATCGTCCTGCTCGCTGAATCAGCAAATCAACAGGGGCCAGGTCGGAGATCATTTCGTCCAGGTCAATATCCACGCTTTGCTCAATTATTTGTGTACAAACAATGACTTGAGACGCTCTCTGTAAACTACAATATTTACCAAAGCGTGCCAGCGTTTCCGTTTCAATTCGCTGGCGATCGCTAAAAGCAAAGCGGCTATGAAAAAGTGAAAGGCTGGAAGCAGGAATGACGCCGCGGGCAAGCAGCTGACGATGAACCTTAATAGCGTCATCGACAGAATTCCGGATCCAGGCGATGCATTTCCCCTGACTTACCGCCGATTCGATACGCGCAATACACTCTTGTTCACTATGAAGCCAACCCACGCTGACGCTACGCTCAACGTCTTTGCGCGTCGCTACCCGGTGTGAGTTCACATCGGATTTCGTGACATGCGTCAGCCAGGGGTAATCATCCTTTCCAGGAACGGAGCTTCTTGCTGGCCCTCTGTACCCCGCGCAAAGGCAGCGACGAGTTTGTCGCGCTGCTGTTGAGATAACGTGGCAGAAAGCAAAATAACGCTGTTTCCGCCACGCGCCTGCCGCTCGATCAACCCTTCAAGAATGCACGACATGTAAGCGTCACAGGCGTGGATCTCATCAGCCAGCAGGATTTTGTTACTCAGCCCCAGAAGCCGCAGATTATTATGTTTGAACGGCATCACCGCCATCATCGCCTGATCCAGCGTGCCGACGCCAATTTCAGCCAGCAACGCCTTCTTGTTACTGTCGGCAAACCAGGCCGCACATCCCTGACTGAACGTTTGTTCATCCGGTTCTTCTGACCCGACTAAATCACCGGACCAGAGTGATTCATTAAAGCGGTCCATTAATGTGCGGGCACTATGTGCCAGCACCAGGCTGGGGCGGGATTCTGGCGAATAGAAAGCAAGCCAGGTTTTGACCAGCCGATCGTACATGGCATTGGCCGTTGCCATTGTTGGCAGACCAAAAAACAGCCCCTGAGCTTTCCCCGCAGCTATCAACCTGTGCGCCAGGATAAGCGCCGCTTCTGTTTTACCTGCGCCAGTCACATCTTCCAGAATAAATAACTGCGGTCCTTGCTGGCTGATATCCAGATCCAGCACCTTTTGCTGTAACGGTGTCGGATTCTCAATAAAAGGAAACAGCGTATTAATTCCGTTGAAAGGCGCGACTTTTGCTTTTAGAGGAAAGACGGTTAAGGCGTTTTGAGCCTGAATTAAAGTTTTCTGCCAGTAACCTTTAATATCCATTGGGTGTGCGACGCGTGGAAAAAATCGCGTTGACGAACCCGTCCAGTCTGCGAGCACGACGGTTGCAGAGATATACCAGGAAAGGTGTTTTATAAGTTCAATGCCCTCATCATCATCCCAGAATGCGGGGATCTCTATGAGCGGAAACAGTGGTTTGATTTCAAGGAGAAAATCTCGTGCTGCAGCTTTGTCTTCAGGCAGAAAATTATCCAATTCATCCATACGATCAGGGGGCCGACTATGATGCCCTGTCGTCACGGGCATCCACATTTCTATCACTCGCCTAAGTTTGCGCGGAGAGAGCGAAGATGAAGGAAGTAACTCCTGACATTCACTTAAATAATGATTCCACAACCAGTAGCCCAGCGTTGAATGAGAGATTTTTTCGTAATTTTTTCTGGCACCTTCCTGAATCTTGAGTTCAGGGGGCAGGTAAAGTTGTTGAAAAGAGCGGGCAAATTTTCCAATATCGTGCCAGCACAGCAACCAGGCGAAAAATTGAGCGCCTGTTCCTTGTCAGAAATCCCTAATTGACGAAAATAATCAGCCAGCCGGGTGATGCTGCCAACTTACTGATTTAGTGTATGATGGTGTTTTTGAGGTGCTCCAGTTGGCTTCTGTTTCTATCAGCTGTCCCTCCTGTTCAGCTACTGACGGGGTGGTGCGTAACGGCAAAAGCACCGCCGGACATCAGCGCTATCTCTGCTCTCACTGCCGTAAAACATGGACAACTGCAGTTTCACTTACACCGCCTTCCTCCAACCCGGTAACGATCACCAGCAAACA
>ENA-OQIG01000933-OQIG01000933.1-human-gut-metagenome-genome-assembly--contig:-NODE-933-length-14501-cov-2.845902_pt1 | contig 14501 bp, 18 predicted proteins | sample MGYA00242576_ERZ504741 | MGnify/ENA primary metagenome ERZ504741 (study PRJEB26092, sample SAMD00036436) | human gut metagenome | host: Homo sapiens | study: EMG produced TPA metagenomics assembly of... | reverse complement strand
CCTGCTCTAAAGTTGGCTGTATAAAGGAAATTTCCTTAATTTGCCTTTCTAAATATGTTATTTTATCATTTTGTTACGAGAAAAAAGTTCGAGGAACTATCGTTATTTAAATTTATTTATTTCTATTTTTGCGATGCGAATATAACAACTAAAAACATAATTTATCATGAAAACAGTATTTAATATTGTATTGGTGCTTTGTGCTGCTGCACTGATTTACATCTGTTACACCAGCATTATGGGTCCTATCAATTTTGAAAACGCAAAAAAAGAAAGAGAAAAAGCAGTCATTGCCCGTTTGATCGACATCCGTAAGGCACAGCAGGAATACCGTTCGCTGCACCGCGGAATGTATGCACCCAAATTAGACACACTGATTGATTTCGTTAAAAATCAAAAATTGCCGTTCGTTATGAAGATGGGAATGTTAACTGACAAGCAATTGGAAGATGGACTGACTGAAAAGAAAGCCATGGCTATCATCGAAAAAGCAAAGAAAACCGGTAGATACGATGAAGTTAAGAAATGGGGACTTGAAAACTTCAAACGTGACACTATGTGGGTAGCTGTATTGGATACTATCTATCCCAAAGGATTCAATGCCGACTCTATGAAATATATTCCTCACGGAAATGGTGCTCAATTCGAAATGAACGTGAAAAATGACACTGCCAAGTCTGGTGCTCCGGTATATTTGTTCGAAGTGAAAGCTCCATACGAAACTTATTTGAGCGGACTTGACAAACAAGAAATCATCAACCTAAAAGACCTGGATTCTAAACTAGGCAAATATAGCGGCTTGATGGTAGGTTCTATCGATACTCCAAACAATGGTGCTGGTAACTGGGAATAATGATTGATTTTACTAAATCAAAACAATATACTTTATCCATCCGTCTTAGTACGGATGGATTTTCTTTTTCTATCTATAACCCGATTCATGACGATTCGCTTTCAATAATAGAGAAAGAGATAAATGCGTCTTCATCCCTTACAGCAAATCTAAAAACACTCTTTCACGAATCGGATTTCCTCAATCATCCTTACAAACGAGTAAACATTATGATGGCAGGCAAGCGTTTTACGATTGCGCATTAGAATTGTTTGAAGAGGAACAGGCGGAACTTCTGTTTTATCATAATCATCAGAAAAAAGAAAACGAAACGGTGCTCTATAATATTCTAAGAAAGAATAATGTAGCTGTCATCTTCGGCATAGACAAAAGCGCACAGACCTTTTTGAATGAACAATATCCCGAAGCTCGTTTCTATTCTCAATCTACTCCATTCATCGATTATTTTTCTGTAAAAAGCAGATTGGGAAACAGTAAGAAGATGTATGCTTCTATACGCAAAGACGGCATTGACATCTATTGTTTTGAACGAGGACATCTGCTTCTGGCTAATTCCTTTGAATGTACGCACACAGAAGACCGTATTTACTATTTATTGTACGCCTGGAAACAACTGGAGTTTAATCAGGAACGGGATGAGTTACACCTAACCGGAATACTTCCGGAGAAAGACGTTTTAATGAGTGAATTGAAAAAGTTTATCCTACAGGTATTCATCATGAATCCTGCAACTAATATTGACATGCAAGCCTTATTAACATGCGAGTAATCAGCGGTATTTACAAACGAAGAAGATTTGACGTGCCTCGGACATTTAAAGCACGCCCTACGACAGATTTCGCCAAAGAAAATCTGTTTAATGTACTCAATAACTATATCGATTTTGAAGAAGGAATAACAGCTCTTGATTTGTTTGCCGGAACGGGAAGCATCAGTATCGAATTGGTATCCCGCGGATGCGACCGTGTTATCAGCATTGAGAAAGATCCTGCACATCACTCATTCATCTGCAAAATTATGAAAGAGGTACAGACAGACAAATGTCTGCCGATACGCGGAGATGTATTCAAGTTTATCAAAAATGGCCGCGAACAGTTCGACTTCATCTTTGCCGATCCTCCCTACGCTTTAAAAGAGTTGGAAACAATACCCGAATTAATCTTTCAGAATAATCTTCTCAAAGAAGGAGGATTATTGGTACTGGAGCATGGAAAAGATAATAATTTCGAAGAAAATCCACATTTCCTTGAGAGAAGGGTGTATGGAAGTGTGAACTTCTCACTATTCAGATAAGATCCAAATACAATTTCATCCTTATTAAAGTAGCGGAGCCAATAAACGCACGATAGACTCCGCAGCTTTTTGTCTCCACGAACGTCTGCCCCAATTCTTCAAAAAGATCTGTGTACTTTCGCGCTGGTCCTGAAGAAATATTTCTTTCATTTCAAGGGCAGTTTCTACGTCATACATAAAAGCATTCACCTCAAAGTTATGCTCAAAGCTACGGAAGTCAACATTGGTAGAGCCTACAGTGGAAAGCATATCATCTGAAACCATCAGCTTAGAATGTAGAAAACCTTTCTTATAAAAATAGACCTTAACACCTGCCTGCATCACATCTGCCAAATAAGAACGCGATCCAAGATGAGTTATCCAGTTATCTGCACGTTCCGGTAACATCAAGCGTATATCCACCCCAGACAATGCTGCTGTTTGCATAGCTGCTAATATTGGTTCTGTAGGCAAAAAATAAGGTGTTTGCATATAGAAATATTTTTTTGCACTGGTAATGGCAACAGTCAATCCCTGCATGATTTCTTTCCATGGCCCGATAGGCTCACTCGTGACAATTTGCACTAAAGAACTTCCGCAAGAGTCAATCTTCGGAAAATAACGGGAAGCGGTTATCAACGTACGGTCTACAAAATACCAATCAAGCAGAAAAGCTGTTTGTAAACCATGCACTGCCTTGCCTTCCAACATGATATGCGTATCGCGCCAAATCCCCCAAGAAAAGCCACGCATATAACGTTCTGCCAGGTTCATTCCCCCAACGAAGCCCACGCGTCCGTCAATAACGACAATCTTTCTATGGTTGCGGTAATTCACCCTACTGGTAAATAAGGGAAAACGTACTTTCAAAAAGCTCCTGACTTCAATACCGGCATTGCGCATTTCTTCAAAAAAACGGTTAGGCACATGCCAGCAACCTACATCATCATAGATAACCCGTACTTCAACCCCGTGAGAAGCTTTTTCTATCAGCACATCCCTGACCATACGCCCGATAGCGTCATCTTCAAAGATGTAATATTCCATGTGGATATGCTGCTTCGCTTTTTGCAGTTCACGCAACAATGATTGAAGTTTGGTATATCCTTCGGTATAGACTGCCACACGGTTCCCCTCAAATGGAAACGCTTGATTCGTTTGCTGGAAAAGCTGAATAAGACGGAAATATTCATAAGGAACGTCCGAACAATCCTGTGCGAGATATTCGGCCATTGGTTTCTTCAATAAGCGGTCGTAGCTTTTTTGCCCAATGATACGTTCGCGACGTTGACTCCGCCCAAAGAAAAAATAAAAGACAAGTCCGACAATAGGAAGGAAAAGCAATATGAGTATCCATGCCATGGTTTTAACCGGATTCCGGTTGTCAAGAATGATGATGACAATCGTACCGATAATGGCTCCAAAATAAAGAATATCAAAAGCCACTGTTGCTATCTGGCTAAGCATATAGTTCCAATCAATCATAGGAATCTCCTTTCATACGGATACTAAACAACAAATATAGAGTAAATTCTCGGATTAACAAAGAAGTCCCGGCAACAACATTGAATCGTTGTGCCGGGACTTCCTGTTTTTATTTAAACCTATTACTCTGTTTTAGTGTGGTCTGCCACCTCCAAAGCCACCACGCGGGCCACGAGGTCCACCACCATCAAAACCACCATGACGCATATTGCCGCGAGCTTCTTTATTTCCAAAAACATTCAGACGATAAGAGAAACGAAGCATGCAATAGCTATTAATTCCATTATATTCAGAAACAGAACGCATATCGGCTGTTAACGAACGGCTGATATTAGATTGCTGCCGCAGAATATCATATACTTCAAAACTGATGGTTGCGGCATTGCCTTTCAGGAAGTTTTGGGCAATCTGTGCATTCCAAATAAGTTCATTCTTATTCATACTGGCATCACGATAACCACGACGAGCGTTATTAGTGATATTGGTAGACAACGTCATACTCCAAGGTAAAGAGATATTAGTACTTGCACCATAACCAAATGTATAGGGTTCTTGATTGTTTTCCGGACGCAGTTGATTTCGCTCAAAGTTATAGTTGATTGAACCATTCAAGGTAAATTCAAACCAGTCGTTACGGAAAGTTCCATTCAGATTCTCTCCGAAAGTCAGTGTCGTACTAGTGTTCTTGTCATTTATTTTAGTATCGTCATTAAAAAGATAAGAAACTGCATTGGTATAATTAGCACGGGAAAAAGAATTTATGGTAAACCGCTTGTCTCTCAATGCTGTATTGAATCCAAACATTCCCATCGCATTCCAGTTTCCGTTGATATTCTCCGGTTTAACAGTCACTCCACCAGTACTCTGATTATAAGTAGTGGCATTAGTAATGCTATTTTGAGTCATATTCAAGTTTACATGAGCCATCATGCCACGCTGTTTATCTGCATTATAAGTATTATAAAACAAACGCATAGAATGAGAGAAAGAAGGTTTCAATCCCGGATTACCCTTACGGATATTCAACGGATTAGAGTCATCAGTTACATCAAGCAAATTTTCCATACTCGGCTGGCTTGCACGTCCCGATAGGTAAAGCGCAACTGGCTGACTTTAGAAAATCTGTAACGAAAATCAACGTTAGGAGCAAAATTGAACACATTTCTTTTTACTACAGTATCTACTTCGGCTTTCTTATAATCCAATCTGGTGTTCTGCGGTTGCAAAGATACTCCAAAGTTCAATCTATATTTTTCGCGGATAATATTTAGTCCTGCATTAATATCATGGTTATAATATTTATATTGAGCATACTTACTCAAATCTCTATCTTTCTTCTCTTCATATCCTACAGGCAGACCATCACCAAAATTCCAAAACCAATCCTGTCCTTTATCGGCATCAGATCAAGCTGTAGGTACTTCTGTCACTTTCACTATATTTATATTGAAATTTATAACGGAACTGTAAGAAGGTAGCTCTCGCAATCGGTTCGCTATAAGTCAGTTCGGCAGTATAATCATAATTCTTGGTTGGAGAAGTAGTATATTGTTTACGCTCATCATCTTCTTTTTTTGCATTATCATCAAAATAACGCGTCAATGATTCACTAAACTGTTCGCTGTCATTATCTCCATAACTAAATGTACCACGGAAAGTGATGTTTCGTCCCTGATTATTCAATCTACGATTCACTTGCAAAGAAGCATTTGCAGAGAGATTCTGCCCTTCAGATTTTGATTCACTATTACTGGCGTTGACACGAATAGCTTCTAAAGGATCATCCGTACTTCCCCAGAAAATCTTATTCAAAAACTCATTAGGATTAGACACCAAATTAAATGGATCTCCATTAAAAGTACCCGATTCGGAAATAGAATAACTGTTAGACTTTCCATAAGAAACGTTCGGACGGAAAATGATATTTGTCAATGTGTCCGGTTTCCACTCCAACCGAAAGTCTGCATTAAAGTTCGTATTCTTATTGCGGCCCTTACTGTTCGAATTTGAATAAGAATTTCCATTTTGCAGGAAACGTTCCGAGTAGTTTGTAGATGTTGCATCCCGATCACTGAAATTATAACGGGCACTACCTCCCAGTTCCAATTTTTCAGTCTGGGTAGCAAAGTTAGCCCCTAACATCTTGGTAGCAGTCAAACCATTGCTGTTCCGGAAACGAGGTCCGCCACCTCCACCGGAGAATCCCTGATCGTTCACATTATTAGCAGAACCGATTAAAGAGAATTGGCTATTATCGACAAAACGATTCAACATCAAGTTGCTTCCGTAACGATCTTCTGTACCACCGGCAACACTTGCATTACCAAACCAACCTTGATTCATACCTTTCTTCACTTTCAGGTCAAGAACAGTTTCTTCTTCTCCGTCATCTATTCCGGTAACACGTGCCAAGTCTGATTTTTTATCGTATGTTTTCAGTTTGTCGATCATGTTGACCGGTAAGTTCTTCAATCCGGTTTTCACATCACCGCCAAAGAACTCTTTACCATCCACCATAATCTTCTTTACTTCTTTACCATTGATTTTGACGTTACCGTCATCGTCTATTTCTGCTCCCGGAAGTTTCTTCACCAACTCTTCGAGCATCGCCCCTTCGGGAGTACGGTAAGCTGTTGAGTTATATTCCAGCGTATCTTCTTTCACGACCACCTGCGGAGCTCGGCAGTAATCACCGCTTCCTTCAGCATGACAGCATCCGGCTCCAATGTAATGGTTCCCAATTTTTTATCAGTGGCGTTAGCAGATAATTGTACCGGTACGAGCTTGGTTTGGAATCCAATATAGGAAACTTTCAACACATATTTTCCGGCTTTTACTTTGGGGAGAGTAAACCATCCCTGGTTACTACTGGCTATACCGGCGGCATAAGCGCTATCGGGTAATGACAACAATTGAACTGTAGCCTGCGCTGCGGGCTCTTTAGTATCGGATTCCACCACACGTCCCGAAACGGTAATAACCTTATTCTGTGCAAAAATTGAGAAGGTGCATAGCAACATCAGCACCAACCCTGCTGAAAATCTTTTCATTTACCTTATTTACGATTATATTAGTAGCAATAACAATGTCTTTTTGACAAATCGAATCGTAAAAGGTTTAATTGAAAAGAAAATTATCTTTTAAAGAATCGATCAACAAGCGCTTTTTTCAGACCAACTCCAGACAAAGCACATTAAAAACCAGAAAAGTAAGGAAAGAGGAAGTATCGACGTTTATCACATCTCCTTGCATAACACGCCACAACATACCACCAAAGACGAACAAGAATGTCAAAAAGATGGCATTACGAACAGCCGAATTCCGGATTTGCTCCGTTTCACGGCTTTCATTCTTACTCAATGCAAAGATTATCAACAAGCATCCTGCCATCATCAACAACTTTGTACATTCTTTATAAAACAGCAAATTAGTATCAGTTACTACTCCCTGCATCACCAAAATAAAAGGGATAAACAGAGCTACCAACAAGACAACATATCCTAAAGGACGACAATATACAGGTAATAATGCTTTCATGATTAAACGTTTTAATGAGACAAAAGTAAGTAAAAAAAGATATTTTATATACATTTGCAGAGTAAAAAAGCAAAAGAATCATGAGTAAACAAGAAGTTATTCTCTGCGAAAGCTTGGAAACGAGCCTCGGTCGTGCCATTGAGCTATGTCCGCATGACAAATTATTCGTCCTTACAGACGAGCATACCCAGCGTCTTTGTCTCCCCTCTCTAAAGGAATCGGGGCTGTTGAAAGATGCTGTAGAAATCTGTATCGGAGCAGAAGATGTGCATAAAACTCTGGAAACACTCGCTTCCGTCTGGATGGCATTAAGCACTCAAGGGGCTACCCGCCACTCTTTACTTATCAATCTTGGAGGAGGATGGTGACAGATCTCGGAGGTTTTGCCGCAGCTACATTCAAACGGGGCATTTCCTATATCAATATACCAACCACTCTGCTCGCTATGGTGGACGCATCAGTGGGGGGTAAAACAGGAATCAACTTCAACGGACTGAAAAATGAAATCGGTGCTTTCGCTCCGGCAAACAGTGTATTGATTGAAACTGAATTCCTGCGCACATTGGATACACACAATTTCTTCTCCGGATATGCTGAAATGTTGAAGCATGGTTTGATTAGCAATACGGCACATTGGGCAGAATTGCTCAATTTCGATTCCTCTAGTATTGATTATGCAGCTCTCAAACAATTGGTAGGTCAATCGGTACAAGTGAAAGAAGATATTGTAGAACAGGATCCCTTCGAACATGGAATCCGCAAAGCATTAAATCTAGGACACACCGTAGGACATGCGTTCGAAGTATGGCACTGGCAGAAAACCGTCCTGTATTACATGGATATGCAGTAGCTTGGGGAATTGTGTGCGAACTGTATCTTTCTCATCTCAAAGTAGGTTTCCCGAAAGAGAAAATGCGGCAAACGATCCAGTTTATCAAGGATAATTATGGCGTATTTACTTTCGACTGCAAGAAATATGACCAAGTGTATGCATTTATGACGCATGATAAAAAGAATACTTCAGGTACTATCAATTTCACCTTACTGAAAGATATTGGAGACATTTGCATCAATCAGACTGCCGATAAGGACACTATCTTCGAGATGCTCGACTTCTATCGCGAATGTATGGGAATTTAATCCATCCTACATCAGATATACCGCATAATAAAAGGGAATGAAATAGACTTCATTCCTTTTCTCTTCCCAATCCCTATAGATATTATTGCCTATTGTGAGGCAATTGTCCGCACTATTGTTCTAAGTTACTCATTCGATATTGTGAAAGCGACATTCCTGTATGCTTTCTAAAAAAAACGTCCAAGCGACGATTGATTCGCAAAGTTCGTTTTAATCGCTATTTCTTGAATGTTCAGGTTTGTGTTTTTCAACAAAGCCTTGATTTCTAATATGATGTATTCAACAATCCAGTCTTTGGCAGACTTCCCACTTGTCTCCTTAATTACCATAGTCAGGTATTTGGAAGTAATACACAGTTTATCCGCATAAAAAGCCACATCCTTATTCTCCTTAAAATGCTTCATGATAAGCCAAAGAATTTATTAGCCAACTCTTCTTTACGGGTATCCCTGCGGGCAGTCATCAAGGTAGATTCCTTCTGATAAGCATTGAACAGTTCCAGATACAGATACCTCAACAAATGAATAATCAGCTCCCGCCTATATATATCTTGAGAGGTAACTTTATCTTTTATCATACCCAGATAATTATATATCCGGGGAATATCGCGTTCTGACTGCGGATACCAGTAATGAGTCCGCATGTAGAAAAAGAAATGCGGAGAAAATCTGGGCACACCACTTAACGCATCACTAAACAGTGAAGTAGATATAACCATCGTAACGGTCGAGAAATCTTCACTTGGCTCACTAAATGAGACAAATTGTCCGGGTAATAATATGATCAATTCCTCTGGTTGTATCCAATGTACATCTTCATGCACTGTAATTTTGGCCTTTCCACCTAAACAATATATAATCAAAGCTGATTGATTATTAGAAGGATAAGAAGTCAAAGGAAGATACTTCAGATTTTGATAAAATTTAAAATCGTCACCCAGGACGTATATCTCTAATGTCTCTCTATTTTTAATGTCTAACATTTAACACCTTTCTAAACTAAGTCTTTTTACAAATGTATAACTTCCTAATTTACCACGCACCAAAAATGGAAATATAGTATCATACTAAGGAAGTCAAACACCTTTTATTTGCATTAATTTATAAACAAACTATCTGATTGTTAGTTCATTTATCATTTTCCTATTTCGTTTTATTATAGACTGACCTGTTTTTTATAGTGTTTTTAGGACAGGAAAAGGATTAATGCTTTCAAATGAAAAATAAGCAGATTGTTTTCTAATTCAAGCAAAATTAAAGAAATGTACTTTTATATCACATAAGAGGCAATCAAAAAAACTACTAACTCATTGAAATAAAGATTTGTACGATCACAAGAAGAACTAATAATCAGAATAATAGCTATAAATCGGCACAATTCATACTAGAAAAATCAACGGATTATTTGCTAATTAAAAATTAATCTGTACTTTTGCATCCGCAATTCGGGGTGTAGCTCAGCCCGGTTAGAGTACGCGTCTGGGGGCATTGAAATGAGTAAAAGATTTTCATCATGCAATCATATATAAAACAAGGAGTTAGATAGTTATCTAGCTCCTTTATTTTTATACCGATTAAAATTCGATTAAAGTTTTCGGGATATTTAGTCCAAACTAAAGCAAATTGCAGTGTAAAATCTCTTTTGCGTTCTTCGTGTTTTTATCACATTAAATACCTTACCACAGACTCCCAATTTGGAAACCGTTCAGAACCGAACAATATAAGCTCACCTTTAAAATCGGCAGCACCATTCTTTTTCCTGTCATCTATTAAATAGTCCCCTGCATTCAAGTTTTTGTGGTGCGACAAGATCAAACGTTTATAGCATACTTCACCCAAATAACGCTTCACCCATTCTAACTTGTCAGACCATGCACTTGGGTTATCCCATGGAGCTGTTGATAAAATGTAAATGTCGTATTTGTCTTTTAAACGATTCATGGCATCTATTGCCCCTTCATTGGGTTGCATTTTTGCAAATATATTAGGGACTTCATCATAACACCCCGCATATCGGCTTTTTAAATCCTCATTTAAGGCGTCTATGCCCGATTGGAAGTTACCAATACATTATCCATATCTACATATAAAACTTTCTTATTTGAGCACCGTTCGAGGTACTCCAACGCTTCTTTATATGTTTCCAACTTCCAATGTGCCTTACCATTCAAACGGGTTACATCCATATTATCTTTTAGGTCTTGTATTTTAACCTTTGTAGCCAAGCGATTAGTAGAGACACGTTCAATAAACGCTTTATAATCTTCACCCTCTTCTTTAGTCAGACATTTTAAAGCCTCCAGTAGCCTGTCATCCAACCCTTCCGTTTTTAAATCCTCAAATGTTATAGATGTATCTTCTACAACATCATGCAACAATGCTACTATCTTTTCATCCTCTGTTTGACAGTGTAAAGCAACTCTGACTGGATGCAATATATACGGACTGCCACCTTTGTCTAACTGTCCAATATGAGCCTTATAGGCAATATTTAAAGCTTTGTTCAACATATTTCTATTGACATAAAATTAATCAGAATTAGAGATTCTGCATTACTCTCCTCACAAAAATAATTCAAAACATTTTTCATCTACTAATACGTAAAGCCTGCCCTTCTCTCAACACTTGTTGTTATTTTTACACGATTTAACTTACAAATTGTGTCTATAGAAACCCCTAATTTTTCTGCTATATCTTGGATTTTATCTCCATTCTTTACTTTATAGTATCTTATTTTTTGCTCATTTCTTTCCTCTACTGGTCTTATTCTACTTTTATGCACATATCCTTTTATTCCTTTTGCAGTTTGCACAATATACCAATTATCATTTGTTTCCCAATAAGTGAATACTTCCCTATCCACAATTTTACCTATAATTTCCGAATTTACACTATTTAACTTACGGATATTTGTATAGCCATCCAAATCATTTATCATCCCCTTACATATCCTTTGAGAACTAGTAAGATCAGAAATTTCACCATTCTCATTTGAAACATTACCTAATAATCTACTTGTCGACGTAATAGGAATTAATGAGAAATAAACCTCACTTGTCTTTTTATCAATAATATAGATATTAGTAGACACTCCCTGAAGACAATAAGTTGTAAGATTAAAAAAAAAAAGACTTGTCGAGAAGTATATTTCATTTGTTGAATTTTACATTCCACCACTAATGCCATATTATCAATATTTTCTTCAATCGGTAAAGCTACTTTTTCTGACATTGGTATTTTAATTGTATTCAAATACGAATAACGATTAGTGTTAGAATTATACCTTTTTTCATTATACTGTTTTATGGTAGGGCTACATTTAATAATTAATTGAGGAAAGTTTATATACCCTTGCATAGAAATAAACTTATCAGCATCAACTATATATGAGAAATCAAGCGTTCGTGTTTTCAAATTATAGTTTTTGCCCCATCCCCAATTTGCGTCAAAGGGAAATATGTAATATAATTTAGAGTTCATTATATCTTGTCTCTTAATTTTTAATTCATTTGTTAATCGCTGTCCTTCAGCAGTTTCCCTAAACACCTTTCTTTTCAATTCTGTATCATATCCACTAATATTATAACAACTAAATATATCTAATTTATATATGTCATACAAATCATTCATAGATTTTAATTCACCGAGCAAACCTTCAAAATTCTGACCGGAGTGAGCTGTCTGTTTAATTACTGATACAGAATTAGATATATTCAAAACTTTTTTTTTCTTGAGCAACAACAAAAATACACATACACGACACAATGAATGTTAGAAATACATTTTTCATAATATCACAGATTTGATTTCCCTAGCCCCAACAAGAAAGGTTGTATAAAAAGAAAGCGTGAGGCTGTTAGGATTATCTGTTTTAGAGGTTCTGGACAAACCTATCACACGAGATAAAACGACACCCCACGCCAAACTGTATATATCATTTGAGTATGTATATACGGCTAGCATGAACGTTTGTATCGCCAATCCCCGTGTGATTCGAAATTGTCCAGATTCCTAAAAACGGGATAAAGCTAAACGCTTCCATAATTAACTATGTCCACCAAACAGGGATAAACCTGTATGATGCGACAAATATAGTCAAAATTCCACGTCCTACAAACGTTTTTCGGGGTGTCATGGAACAAATTTATATAAAACTTGACATCAAACAAGGATTTTAGGAAAGAACTTCGATGAGACTTCCCAAATCTCTGATATCACTTTTGTCAATGAGACGTCGCTATTAGCCTCATCACTATGCCTTTCCCCTACCTTTTCACTACATATCTACCCCAATCCATTCTATTTTAATCCTATATGACATTCTCATATTACCGCCTGTCCCCTACTCCTACCCCTAGCTTGTTACATCATTTACAGGTATCATTCAACTAATGTGGACATTCTACACCCTCATTTCTTTTTATGATAACTTGAAAATGGAACATCGACTCCCAACCTCTCAATCACGGAGGTTCGTTTTAGGATGGTATTAGCCATTTTATTCCCATACCGAGCAAATTACACCTGTAAGGGATAAAAGTGGCAATACGCTTCCAATAGAGAAGTTATATATAAGATTTGACCTGATAATAAATATAAAAAGCAAATTATAAACTAGGACGTCAACTTACATAGGTGGTAATTCTATATCCTCCTCGTCCTCTTCCTTATCCAAAAGTGTATTTTTTCCATTACACAAGCCAGGTAATTCTATATACTCCACGCCATTGTCGTAATCATCATCGTCGTAATCATCATCAGTACTATTTTCAGCTAGAATTTCACAAGCCTCATAATAATCAGCATACCGGGCTTCCCCTTTTTCATCTACAAGAATATAATGTATCCCACCACAAATATAGTAGTAGGGAGCCGTGGAGCCTCCCACACAACGTGATAACCCTTGTAGTCTTTTTGTGGTATGAATCTAAACCCCTCGCCCGTGCTTCCTACGAATTTCTTGCTATCGCCAAGATAACTTCTTCTGTCATTTTACTCATATTTCTTTGCGTAATTAGTGATAATATCTGGTCTATTTAAGAGTAAATTGTAAATTGGGATATCTAGTCTACATTGGCAGGTCTAATATTAGCTTACTAATATCTTCGCTCATTTCCTCATCCCTCCTCACAAAACTACCATCTTTTGATGGGTGCAAATATAACAAATCCATGGACAAAAGTAATGATTTTTCACCATTACAAAGCTACATCATTAGAAGATATCGTCATATAGAGTAAATTCTTCCAAATCCATAAAACGAATTAAGAACGAACCCTACATAGCCTATCGATACCCCAACAATAGCCTCATCACACACTTAATCATAGAGGCTCGTTTTAGGGCGATATTAGCCATTTTATCCCTTTACCGAGTAAATTATACCTTTGAAGAATGAAAATGGCAATACGCTTCCAATAGAGAAGTTATATATAAGATTTGACCTGAACAATAAACAAAAGGGGAAAGCCAAGCATCCTAACAGCAATTTTACAACTATACAAAAGCAAACGGAGAGGTCGAATAAATCCAACCCCTCCGCTAAAACTTTAATCAGTTGTCATTAAAACGGCAGATCAGTTAACGCCCCCTTAGCAGCGTCACAACCTAGCTCCGCAGATTTATGATACCATTCATTAGCTACATCTTCATCCTTGTTTTCCCCCACATCCTTTGCATAGCTTCCCCCATTAAAAACATGGCATAGGCATTCCTCTTTCACACATGATTTCCAAGAGTTCAACACCATTTTCTTCATTTAGCGGAGTTTCTTTATCTCCACCATAAAGCCACAGGTTGACAGCCTCCCACAATAAGGCTCATCCATTTCAACATCATCGCTGGCGTACAGTCCTGCATACTCAAAGCACGCAGCAGCCTTCAATAGATTTGGTTCAAAATTAGGAGCACCACATTTATACAGGTAAGCATATATAGCTTCAACACCCGAATGCCCTAATCTACTTGCCTGTTGAAAATAGAAGATTGCCCTTTGTGTATCTTGGCAAACTTTATTTCCATTCAGATACATTGCTCCCAACTCAAAAGCTGCATCTTTATCCCTATTAGCTTTTCTTATCAAATCAAACAACATTTCTGAATCCATTTCTTTACTTAAATTTGTTTTCATATTTTCTTAATTTAAAAATTACTACAATATTGATAATTAATTATTTTCCTAGAATTGCACTAATATAACATGGCATATCACGTAT
>ENA-OQIG01000932-OQIG01000932.1-human-gut-metagenome-genome-assembly--contig:-NODE-932-length-14504-cov-1.612089_pt1 | contig 14504 bp, 18 predicted proteins | sample MGYA00242576_ERZ504741 | MGnify/ENA primary metagenome ERZ504741 (study PRJEB26092, sample SAMD00036436) | human gut metagenome | host: Homo sapiens | study: EMG produced TPA metagenomics assembly of... | reverse complement strand
TACAATTCGCATTCCCTTTGCTTAAGTATCTTCTGAACTGCATGTCCTTGTTTTATGTCTCCAAATGAACCTTCAGCCTGAATGCTCCGGTTTCATCCGATTACAATACCCCTTCATCAGATATGATTCGTTCCAAATCCTTCTTTTCTGTGTTTTATAAATGTTTTTTAATCTCAAACCTCACTAATCTTCAAAATCAAATATTATATTCACATTTCCTTCATCATCAAATTCCTTATAACTTTTAACATATGCGCCATTTGTACCACGATTTATCACTCTTGGATAATCTGCATCATATGCCATAACACTCTTGTGTACATCTTCATTTTTATCAGGCTTCTCCATATTTTGTATCTCTGGTTTCAGAAACAACATCAGCATAATAATAATAAAACTGGTATAGATATAAGCTTATTACTAATAGTTACTTTTTGTTCTCTCATAATATTGGAAACTCTTTTTCTAACTGCCACTGCTGCACTTGCGAAACCTAATATTCTTATTTGTGTAACCTGCTTAATCTGTGCAGCATTTAAAAGAATATTGACATAATTCTTATTCCAATCCGTTTCATTTATATGTTTATCACAACAATCATAATCACATACAAGCTCGATACATTCAGCATATTGCATATAAAATATCCATATTAAAGGATTATACCAATATATTAAAGACGTTACCCCAGTTATAATCTTGATAATATGATGTTTTCTACGAATATGCATACTTTCATGTTCATATAGATATTCAATATCAACATCATTAACTCTGCTTGATATATATATTTTAGGTTTTATCAAACCATATACTAATGCGGAATTAATATAATCATTCTTATATATCTTTACCATGCAATTTCCAATTAATAACTTCTGTGGAACACTAGTAGATAATATATTTCTAAATCTGATATCAACTACTATATTATAGAACAGCAACAGCACAACTCCTACACACCATATCTTTAAAAAAAATTCAGAGACTATCGTCTGACTATTAAAATCTCCTATATTAACCATATTTGTTAATACATATGAAGATGTACTATCACATTAAATTTAATAGAAAATGGTATTATAATCCTAACCCATACCAACGACATCAATAACATTCTGATTCTTACTGATTTTACATGTGTTATCTTACATATAAGCAAACATGCCAGTATCGCTAATGCTATTTTAATATTATTTTCCAATATAATTTGAATATATCCCATCATATGTATCCCCCAAAAAACACATTTATTATTTATCCAAATCAAATCCCCTTATTATTGCCTGTTTTCCCTCGTCTGTTATCCCTCTGGCACGTACGAAAAGCTGCCATGAACTCTGGCAATCAACAATATTACTTTAAGGCAGATATACATATTCCCTATAGTTGCTTTTCCTATATGTTTTACAAAAAACAGCAACACCATGTAACTGCTTATTTAATACATCTGCATTGTCCACATCTCTGTTTTTCAAACCATTAAGTCCGTACAGAAAATATTCTGACAACGTCTTATAACTGGTATTAAACTTTCCATAATCAGTATTATCCTCTATGTATTCTAATGCCGATTTATAATCTGTTTTAAATTTATCCAGAGCTTTTCTCCTATCCTTGAATATTTACTTTTCCATACAGATTATATGCACGCTCATACGCTTCATCTTCTTCTAACATAGTATGTGTAACAGGCTCGAATTTTCTTACCGGGATCTGCGGAACCACAAACAATGCTAATGCAGCTATTACTACTATGCCTACTAAAAATACTATATTTTTTTCTTCATACTACACCCCTTTTTATGAATATATTCCCACTATTATTTATCTAAGTCAAATTCCTTTATTATTGCCTTTTTTTCCTCGTCTGTTATTCCCCTGGCACGTACGAAAGCTGCCACGAACTCTGGCAGTGAACCATCGAATCTTGTATCCACCATATTGACACTTTCTATAGTCTGTGCATCTTCCTTCTTAACGAGTGATGTAACTATTGCATTTTCCGACTTTATGATTCCTCTTTCACTAAGACGTTTTATTACTGTGTATGTTGTTGATTTCTTCCACTCAAGCTTTTCCTTGCACAGCTTTACAAGCTCTGTACTTTTGACTGGCTCATTTTCCCATAATATTTTACAAAAATTATACTCACTTTCATATATTACTGGCTGCATATTAAAACCTCTTTTCAGAATCATCTTATGGTTTAAGTCTAACACGTTAGACCTTGCATGTCAACCAGTTAAATTGCATTTAGTTCCATTCCTCTGCCAACAGTTACTACATAACCACAACGTAACAATTCCAGATAAACGATATCTTCTAAAAGGAGATTAATATCACGCATATTACCACCAAAAACGGCTTCACCTGATTCCATGAGTTCCTGCTTAATCATCGTTTAATCATAGTTTTCATCCTTCTTTTTGCTTTCTGCTTTGCAGCCACTTCCTTTTTCTCTGCGCTCATTATAGAATTCCTTTTTTAATTATGATAAGATAATAGCTGCATGAATTAATCATTATATAAACCACATGCTTGAGGTGTACCAAAAGCATTGTATAAATACAAGGACTGATTATAATATGAATAACAATGATAACTGCAATGGCAGCTGTGACAATAGCCAGAGCATCAATAATAATATAAATACGAATACTACATTTTCCAGTGAAGACATACACTATATGAATCTTGCCATCAAACAGGCTAAAAAGGCCGCTTTGCTTGATGAAGTTCCTATAGGATGTATAATCGTCTATGATGGAAAAATCATAGGACGTGGGTACAACAGAAGAAACACCGATAAAACAACGCTCGGTCATGCTGAGATTACTGCTATTAAAAAAGCCAGCCGTTATATGAACGACTGGAGGCTTGAAGACTGTACTATATACGTTACTTTAGAGCCCTGCCAGATGTGTGCAGGTGCCATCGTACAGGCACGTATTCCACGAGTTGTCATAGGCTCTATGAATTCCAAAGCTGGGTGTGCAGGTTCTATAATAAATCTTCTTAATATGCCACAATTCAACCATCAGGCTGAAGTTGTACGCGGAGTATGTGATGAAGAATGTTCTACTATGTTAAGCACATTTTTCAAGGAATTACGCCAGAAAAAGAAAGCTGAAAAAGCCAGCATAAAAGGAGCTCTGAAAATTAACGAATAATTTCATTATAAAGCTGATTTAGATTTACACACCAATATAATTATTGAAATAATCGGACATGATAAAACACAGCCATTTAACATAGATATATACAGAAATGAGGATTAACATGAAACTCGAATACAACCTTGGCAGATACTCTCTCAAAGTTCTTAACAAAAGTCATTCTATAGATGTTCTTGACTTCTACTATCGTAACCGAAGGGACTTTGATAAGTATGAATCAGATAAGCCGGCTTCCTTCTACACTGAAGACTTTATCAGCCGTATGCTTGAGGCTGAAATGAAAGGCCTGCTTTCTATGACATTTGTAAGATTCTTTCTGATGGACAGACACGAACCTGATTATATTCTTGGCTCTCTGTCCTTCTCCCATATAAGCAGAGGCTCATCCCCTTCTGCCAATATGGGATATAAGATAGATGAATATCATCGCAACGAAGGACTGGCATCCCTTATGATAGCCACAGCCCTTGAAGATATCGTTCCTGATATCGGGCTTCACCGCACTGAATGTTATATCCATCCGGATAATTCTACATCGCTTCATCTCATGGAGAAATTCGGCTTTATCGATGAAGGCATAGCCCACTCATATGTCAGACTAAATGGTATATGGCAGGATCACAGGCGCTTTGTCTATATTTCCTGATACCAGTATCCAAAGTATGGATTATTGTAGTCACTCCTGTGGCTCTTCTTAAAGTTACAGAATCCAAACATGGATGCCATATAGCGCTCCCTGTTGCAGTACATACCTGGAACCCCTATAAAATAATTCGTATTGTTCTCATTATCACACACTCTTCCAAACAAAAGATGGTGGAAATTATAATACCCATGTATCAGAAAGCTGTTGTTTATAATCTCCTTATCCTTAAGTGGCAGCTTTGATAACATCTGCGGTGTCACTTCTATACAATCATAAAAGTAATCATCATCAAATGCATCCACATAATCAGCCTTTGAGTACAGCTTTTTATATAAGTGCTCATTGCTATCCGCACATTTCTTTTTTACAGAAGTATTCACTACTGCTGTTTTATCTGCATTGTCTGTATTTTCTGTGTTGTCCATACATTCCATAGCATGTAATTCTTCCATCTTTTCCATACTTTCCATACTTTCTCTTACGTTAACATCCGCTGCGGCTTCGTTATGTCTGTTTTTTTCATCTTTGTATGCAGCAGCTTTAATTCTGCTATTCTGGCTTTCACTGTATTTGCTTTCCGTATCCTTATATGCAGTATCTATGCCTTCTTTACTCACACATCCAGCATTTTCTTCAGAGGCTTTTTTAACATTCTCCTTAGTGTCACTTATCCTGTACTTTCTTACATCACTTCCCGCGAATTCTATAACGTCAGGATTAACATCATAATCCTCCCACATAGAAAACATCATATAATATCTGTCACCCTTGTTTGCAACAGCTATTCCACATATATCTGCTGATGCATAGCCAGTATTATCTATATTACTTGCATTAAATATTCCAGCATATGATGCCATTCCATTGTTTACTATACAATCCCCCACTTTCATAAGCCTGTATCTTCCAGGAATAGATGCATCCCTGTCTATAAGCATATGTACTCCAAACATCTGCGGTGTGTCTGTATACACACCCCTGAGATTGATATTAAGCCTCATCTCACCTGCCCTGACCTCTACCTTTGCAAACCCTACATTCTTATCCTTTACACCTCCCGGATAAGAATAAATGTATGAAACAAACCGCTGATAGTCGGCCATAAAAAACCTTCCTGACAATATAAGATTGATATGTAATCTTATGACCGCCAGGAGCTAAATATGTATATTAATATAATATGATACCAGGGTCAAAGAATCTTTCACCCACATGAGCTCGCTCATAGGTGGGTGAAAGACCTTGGGACCCGCCCCAATATGAGCATAAAAGTGGATGATAATCCCACGATATGCGAATATTGGGTAGGATTGTGGGAGTGCGTAGCACGGAACAATCCGTAGGTATCAAAGTCGGGGGCTTTTGACCCCGACATCATAATATTGGTATACCACTTAATTAAATTACACCACAACCAGACATGACAAAGCTGTAAGCAGCGAAGCCATTATTCCACTATCGCATTCGCAACCTGCGCAAACTGCTCCAGTGTAAGTGCCTCACCTCTTATAGTCAGAGGCAGTCCACATTTTTCAAGTGCCGCAGCAAGCTTTTCCTTGGAAACATTAACATCACCGCTGTTGCCAACACTGTTCATCATAGTTTTTCTGCGCTGGTTAAAGGATGCCCTTATTATTCTGAACATAAGATGTTCATCAGCTACATCTACCGGTGGTTTCTCATATCTTTCAAGCTTGATTACCGCCGAATCCACGTTTGGTCTTGGCATAAAACAGCTTGCCGGAACATTAAGCACGATTCTAGGTCTGGCATAGTACTGTACCGCCAGTGAAAGTGCACCATAATCCTTGGTTCCAGGGCCCACCTGCATCCTGTCAGCCACTTCCTTCTGAACCATGATAGTTATGCTGTCAAGAGGAACTCCACTCTCGAAAAGTCCCATAATAATAGGTGTCGTTATATAGTATGGAAGATTAGCAACCACCTTTATGGGCTTTCCTCCATTCTTCTGCTCTGCAATGCTTTTTTATATCAAGCTTTAATATATCTTCGTTGATAACTGTCACGTTGTCATACCACGAAAGCGTATCTTCTGTAAGTATCGGTATAAGCTTCTTATCTATCTCAACAGCTACGACCTCTCTTGCATTCTCACATAGAATCTGTGTCATAGTTCCGATTCCAGGGCCTACCTCAAGCACGAAATCATCCTCTGTAACGCCAGCCTCTCTTACTATTTTCTGAACAACATTCTCATCTATAAGAAAGTTCTGTCCGAATTTCTTCTGGAAATTAAAGCCATACCTGTTAAGAACAGCTATCGTATTAGTCGGATTTCCAAGATGCATGACGTTATCATAATTCTTATTATTCATATATATATTTATCTCCATTCCTGTATCACACATAACATAGACTGTTTATGTTTATTAACACAGCCTGCACTTGTTTTTTAACAAACCTTAACAACAAATATACATTTTCTGAATAAGTATGTCAATCGAATAACAAAATACTAAAACCACACGTAAATCACAGATGCAGTCCATATACTCTGCATGCATTCTGGTATGTCACCTCTGCTATCTGCTCCTTCGTAACACCCTTTATATCAGCAAGCTTTTCTATAACATATTGTATGTTACTGCTGTCATTTCTTTTTCCTCTGTTAGGCACTGGTGCAAGATATGGACAGTCTGTTTCAAGCACTATCCTCTCAAGCGGTATGACATTTGCTGCTTCTATAAGCTTTTTCGCATTCTTAAAGGTAAGCACTCCGCCTATACCGAAGTAGAAGTTCATATCATAAAATGTCTTAACTGTTTCTTTAGAATATGAATAGCAGTGGATTATGCCTCCAACCTCACTGGCATGTCCACTTTTTAATATATCTATGGTATCAGCACATGCATCTCTTGAATGGATAATAACCGGCTTGCTGACCTCTCTTGCCAGCTCTAACTGTCTTGCAAACCACTTTTTCTGAAGTTCTCTTCCCGGCTCATCATAATAATAATCAAGTCCGATTTCTCCAATCGCAACAACCTTGTTGTTCGTAAGTGCCTCTTTCTTTAGCCAGTCCATGAAGCTCCCACCATATATATTACTATCATCTATCACTGAATTCCTTGGGTTCTCCCCACGCTCAAGCCTCTCATAGTCATCCGGATGCACACCTATAGCTGCATATATATTATCATATTTTTCTGCAAGCCTGACACTTTCTATGCATCCTTCAAGGCTTGCACCTACATTTACAACTGCTCCTATATCACCGCTGAAAAGACTTGTTAATAATTCATCGCGGTCTTTATTCAAATGCTTCAATCATTCATAATGAGCATGTGTATCAAATATCTTCATTCACAACCTCTCTTATTTCCTGTGTCTTGTGCTTTTTATTAAATCCTGCAAGAACGACCACCCATGCAACTGATAATATAAGACCTGCCACTGACACACACAAACCCTGCCATAAATATGGTACCTTAAACGTTATCTTTGTCACTCCTGCTCTTACATATGTAAGATTATTCTTCTTTCCAAGCCACTCATCTGATACGAATATATCATGATAAGAAAGGCTTGTATTTACATTATCATAATCTGATGTGATAGTTATTCCGTTCACGTCATGCTCTACTTTAAGCTCTATGTTAGTTCTTTCAGGCAGCTGTGCAGATGTTATATCCATCATATCACTAAGAAGTCTTCCAACAGACTTATCAGCTGACACTCCATAGTAGTATGCCAGATTAAAACCGCATACTATTATGTTATCGTTCTTAACTGTACCATAAAAATCAAGCTTAAGACCGTTGTCCATGACACTTCCCCATGTATTATCAAGACCTGTAACATATACTGTCTGCCATGTTGCATATCCTTTAGGGAAAAGATCAGGATAAAGCACTCCAAGCTTAGTATCCATATCCGGATAGCCATTCTTAAATACAATATCGCTGCACGTAACGCCAAGGAACTCCTGACTCTGTGTCTTCTTTTCCTGTGGAATTCCATCTGCATATATAACAACCTTCACGCCAGCTTCACTAAGCCTTAAGACAAGCTCCTCTGCTGCCGTCTTATCATCATATGTAAATCCATCAAGGATAACTTGCTTATACTGCGATAACTGTTCATAAGAGTAATCATTAAGATTATCTGAATCAGTCTCTTCAACTGCCGGAAATGACTGTGATATAAGAGGTGTACCACTTCCTATGCCTATCACCTCATACTTACTGATTGTTCCCCAGTTATCATAAGTATCCATATGGTATAACCTGTATGCTGCATTTTCTCCTGCAACGCTATATCCTGAGGCACCTGCTGCCATATCCATATCTTTTACAGATACACCATACTTTTCAAGCGATGACAGTCTTACAAGAACTGTATCATTTCCCAGCTCACGGCATCTGTCAAACACATAATAATAATTGCCATCAGCTAATGCCCTGTTTATTCTTACTATGTTAGTGGAGGTATTAGCAGCCTCACGTCCTGCACCATATGCGGCAGGTATTGCATTGTTCCAGTCTGATACTAAAAATGCTCCCATAGACCCTAAGCTGCTGTCATCAAGAAGTGCTATTCTCTGCTTTGTTATGGACTGCGCCTTTGATATAAGTGTATTATCCTGCTGCATATCCAGTCTGTCCCACACACTGTCGTTATCTGTGTTAATGCTCACTCCATTCTTAGTTATGGATATGGTATCTATCCACCTGTTATCAACGGTATAGATGGCACTATATCTAAAACAAGCAGAACACCGAAAAACACTATCAGCGGCTTTTTGAGTGTATCCCATTTAAGAAAGCTGTACAGTATCATACATAGTGCTATGGATATGAATCTTAACATCCACAGATACTGGCTTCCCGGAAGTATCTTTAACACCGGATACATAGCTGTCGCTGTACATATAAGTGTTATTATAGCTGTGACAAATCCGGCTCTTGACTTCTTATATCCAAAAAACATTCCTCCAACGCAAGTATTGTTGCTGCCAGTCCGAAGTAAAAATGAGCATAGTCTGTAGTTATTCTGTCTACCGGGTTAAGTGTATACACTATCTTCTGGAAAAAGTTAGCCATATTTTCCGAATTGTCAAGTGAGGTTATTCCTCCGTTAAGTGAGCAACCAGCCATACACCTATAAGCATGAAGCTAAGCAGTATGGATATCACTATATCAGCGGCTGCTCTTTTAGAATATCCTTCAATCATATGAACTATACAGTATACTAGCACTGCAAGCGCAACCATACCTGCATATCCAAGATGACAAAGTGCTATGAGAATAAAACTTATCATGGCAAAAGGAATTCTTATGACCTTTCTGTCCTTAAGATACTCCGATACCTCATATATGAACAACGGCAGAAATATCATGCTGAGTGATCTTGCCAGATTGCCTTCAACAAACAGTGCACACAGGTTATTAGGCATAAAAAACCATATGAAGCCTATAAATGCTCCAAGCACTGGTCTTTTCATCCTTATACCTATATATAACCAGCTTAATGCACCAAGTACAGATATTATCCCTACAAATATAAGATAACCTATAAGCATATTGCCGCCCGCAAGCATTTCACAGAATGCCATAAAATACGCTGCAAGCGGCGCCCAGTATCTCATAAGCTCAACACCGTTATACCACATATAATCGTATAAAGGATACCAGTTTCCATCCTTTATGGAGTTGTATACATAATCACCTCTGTATATATGATACATAGTATCTGAGCCAGCTGGATAGGTACCATTCTGACTCACTATTTTAACCACCATAACCGATACGGATACTATCAGTGCCACATACACAATACAGCCTATTATCGACAAGGTGTAATATAAAACATGATTTTTTCCCTGCTTATTCATATAACCTGCCTCTTAATATGTTAAACATCTTTTGACACTCACATCATTATACGTTAAGACCTTTAACCTTTTTAACTTAACTTCATTTATTATTTTTCTTTCGTTGCTGTCAGGTCATCAATCACTGTGTCTATAACCTCTGACATTATTTTGTTCTCTATCTCTTTATCGTTAGCAGCATTTTCTTCCTGCTCTGACATGTTGATTATATAACTTCTTGTAGGTGTCTCACTCGCTTCAACAGATGTAAGTATCCCGCCTATATTATGTATTATGCGATAGAATTCTTCTGAAAAATAATCTGTTACATTTTCAAGTGTTGGAAGTATTGCATCAAAAGGCTCTTCTTCGTTTAACACCTTATTCTGGTATTTTTCAAGGAAATCGTTGATTCCTTTTTCAAATATATTAAACTCCACAAACGAGCTTCTTCCAAACCTTATATCAAGTGCAAACTCCCATGTATGCGGATGAGTTTCTCCCTTGTTATCATTAATAATGATATAATGACGCATATTAAGATAAAACTTAATCTTATATTCTCTGTACAACTTAACTGCATATGCTCTTCCTTCCTGCTGATATCCTACAGATATCTTTCTCTTAGTTTTTCCATATCTGTATTATTATCTATAAGCTCTACTCTCTGGACTGTTACCTCTTTATCTTCAAGTATGCTTATTCCATGCTTCAACTGGTCTGTCGTTATATTGACTGCGATAAGAACTATATCACACGCCCCATACTCGAACCTGAGTACATGCTTATCAAGAATATATACTGCTCGTTCAAAAAACTTCCTGCGGCTTTCCTCTGTCTCACATTCTATGCGTGCAAATGTGACAGGATGAACATTTCTTTTCATAAGCTTTTCTACAAATGGCACTATAGCTTCTGTTTCCATACGTTATTATGCGTATCGTGAAGATCCTTATCTGCCAGCATTTCATTTACCTTTGCAAGACCCCTGCTAAGTGCTTTTACATCAGCTTCCCTCTCATCAAGCCTTATCGCAGACCTTCTTATAATAAATGCATATATAACAGCTATCAGAACAAGCGCCATAAGAATAACTATGACAAATGTTCCATCTCTACTTTGATTCCCAGATATGTATTGTTATCTAATAATACACTTTTCTCTGTCATAAGGCACAGCTTGTAATTCTGGTCTGCATACTTAAAAAGCACACCAGACATAAGATATGTTTTATTGTCCACATTGACTATACTGTGCTGTATATGGTTAACCTGAAGCGAATCCATAAACTCCTTTGATGCTTTTGAATTATAATATGTATCTGCAGAAACCTCCTTATACCTGTTAGTTTCCATGACATCCTTTACATAAAGCATGGACTGGTTCCTTGAAAACACCCAGTACTTGTTAGATGATGCATCCATGGTTTTAAGAATATCATTAATAATATCCTGGTCATCCCTGTTTTCTTTTAAGTTAATCTGATCAAGGACAAGCTGTACATATGAATCCTGCTGTGTCGCGCAGACCTCCAGAATCCCCTTTTCATATCTGTTAATCTGAATATATGAAAGCCACCCACATGCTGCTGCCGCTATCACTACACATATTGTTGTTATTATTAGAATCGGATGCTTTCCAGGCTTTTTATTACTGCTATTGCCAGACTTCTGCTCTTCCATAATTACTCCATTTCCTGATTTGCCATGCAAATTTAACTATTTAGCTTTTAATGTTTATCACTTTAAAATTTAACGCTTTCAACATTTATCATTTTTAACATTTATTACTTTCAACATTTACCACTTTTAACATTTACCACTTTTAACATTTATCACTTTCAATATTTAACATTTTCAAAATTTACTGCTTTTAACTTTCTGACATTAGTACCCTTATTAAGTTTTCTGACTATCTACATTAACTTTATGTCTGATTTTTTCAATTTTTTCATTTATTATCTTCATATCACCTTTTACAACATCTGTAAATGCTTTACATTCCTGTGATAAGGTCTTAGTTTTCCATGAGCTGTCAGTCTGTATGCTGTTAATTATTCCTGCTATTCTTATGAAGAATACGATAAGATTAAAAAACGGAAGTAATAATATGCACCACCAGTGCCTTATATAGTAGCTTCTCACATTTTTATTAATCTTCAGATAATGTGCCGCTGTTATAAAATATAAGAAGCCAGTTAATATATACAACGCAAATATGATTCCTGTTGAAAGCAATATAACCTTTCCAGAATATCCTACAACCATAAGACATATAAGCGCAAGATACCATATCATTCTTGGAAATGCAAATGTGTGGTCATACAGCAATGTCTTTACACCTATATCAGACATAAACTTTCTTAGCTTGAAGTTCTTATCCATAAACATCTTTGCTACTTCAAGACTTCCTCTCTGCCACCTCTGTCTCTGTGTATACAGCTTGTTGACATTCTCTATCGGGTCAACGAAAAACAGTGCATCCTCACACACCTCTACTCGTTCATCCTGTCTGTAACGCATCTGGAATGTTATATGTGTATCCTCACATATCGTATCTGTGTTATACATCCACGACTTAAGCACTGCTGACTTTCTAAATGCTGAAAATGCTCCCGAAAGTGTATACACCGAATTCAGTTCTGAAGCATAACTTCTTCCTGCCAGAAATGCCTGTGCATATTCCATGAACTCAAGATTACGAAGCAGTCTTGGTAAACCAGCCTTATACTTCCTAATCTGTTCCGGAACTGTAAGAATCGCACCAGTCATACAGTTAAGCTCTGTATCTGCCTCGAATCTGTTAATCATATTAACAAGTGCATTCTTCTCTAAAAGTCCGTCACTATCAAGGTTGATTATATATTTACCCTCACTGTTGTAAAGTGCAAGATTAAGTGCCCTTGACTTTCCCTGCTCAGAATTCATCCACTGCATATGAAGTCCAGGAAACTTTTTCTGACATTCTGCATATACATCAAAGCTGTTATCCTGTCCTTTATTATTTACAAGGAATATTCTTATCTTATCATCCGGATATGAGCTTTTATCTATGGACTCTATGCACTGATACAACGTATCTGCCGAATTATATACAGGAATTATAAGAGATATTTCCGGATAAACCTTTATCTCTTTCCTGTTCTTTTTATATTTCATTCCTCTTTCTTATGAGCAGTACCACACTGCCTATCGCTGGTACTATCTCCATAATGAATGGAATAATAATCCATCCACCCCAAAAAAGAAAGGAATTAAGAATTGACTTTATCACTGCCATATGCAAAATTCCCCACTTTCATTTTAATAATCTGCGGTTTTGTGAACACATAAAAGTACAGAAGTACACTCAGTACATAAAAGAATATTCTTCCTATAAATGTATGCACAACATAGTACGCACCCATACCAAAGAAGTGCACTGAAAGACATATAAGCACAATTCTTAGTGCATTACATACCATGATATAACAGAATCCACCGATTCCTACTATTATCTTTTCACTGATGTTATAGACGTTAAAGAACGCAAGCAGCGAAATAAACGCCATAATCTCTATTATTCCGGAACACTCAAAGTCTATAAGCAATGTGATGGATGACATACCTGTATGTACAAATATAATCCCGTATTTAAAATATGCCGTAAATGCCCCTGTAATGCTTCCAACAACGCCTGCAAGTGCCGATACACATCTTGCAAGAGGCATTGTAAGCACAGGCTGCACTGTCATCATCAATATTGTAAAAAGTCCAAGACTTCCTATGATAAACTCCCACGCATGAAGCTTCGCCCTGTGTGTACTGATAGAACATATAGCCATACTGCTATAACAACCAATGCAACTATAGGATTAACTCTCATTATCAAGACACCTGCCTGTTACCTTTCTTTTTCTGATATACCAGCACACCTGCTGTTACACCTACGCATAATATAAGTCCTAACCATGCACCAGATGATGCACCTGCTGTTGTTATCCACTGTTGTCCAAGTCGACCAAACTGTGCATCAATACGCTTAAAATCACTGGCATCACATCCGAATTTCTTTGCTACCTTTTCAAGGTCAAGATAGAATTCACATTCATCCTGTACACCATTTTTTACAGTGATGGTCATCTTGCCGTACCATTCACTATTTTCTCTATTTATACTATCCTCATATATATTTCCTGCATTATTCCATGCATCATGAGTTGAGAATATATAAAACTCATATGTACCATCCTCATATCCGCCATTAGGTGTATTCCAGTTGATATTTCCAGCTTCATCAACTGACACCAATCTTGGAGAAAATACCTGTTTCTCATTATTATTAAACTTAATGGTTACAGCACTCATGAACTCACCACCAGCGTCTTTTTCTTTATCCACATGATTTGGCATAGTTGTAACAACATGTCCAAGCAGTGTGCTGCCTCCATCACAGTAAAGTGCTCCTTTGGAATCAACTATCTGATAATGTGTACCCGCTGTAGCATATTCTATGGTTGTATGTGGATACCTGTCCCAGTCACCATATAATCCTTTCAATCCATCATATGTTATATCTGTACTTATCTCTACCCCCTTTGACTCATCAAGATTAGATACATTTTCTATAAATGGCTCTGTAAGATATAATCCGAAAGATATTGTGTTATTGTACGTTGGTAATCCTGACTTAGGAATCGCTATCTCCCACTGTTTTCCAACATGCTTACATTCAGCTTTATCTACACCATTTATATCACCATCCTGTGTTAACTGGAACACCATTTCATTGCCCATATCAGACTTTATTGTATACATACCATTAGAATGTGAACCAGCGCCATATGCACTACTTGTCTCACCGTCTT
>ENA-OQIG01000931-OQIG01000931.1-human-gut-metagenome-genome-assembly--contig:-NODE-931-length-14511-cov-1.945912_pt1 | contig 14511 bp, 23 predicted proteins | sample MGYA00242576_ERZ504741 | MGnify/ENA primary metagenome ERZ504741 (study PRJEB26092, sample SAMD00036436) | human gut metagenome | host: Homo sapiens | study: EMG produced TPA metagenomics assembly of... | reverse complement strand
CGGAAAGGTAATTTTTTTGTATAACAATCGACGCGCACCCGCATAGCGGGTGGATTATTGTTTCGCCCATCTCCATTTTTCGGATCAACGAAAAACTCCAATGGGCGAAACAGACTAAAGTCCACATTTCAACAGCAGAAACCAGGCGCTTTTCGCCCCTCGGCTTCTGCTGCTGATTTTCCTACATTCCTCCGACAAACATGGACATATATCCCTGCACAAAGATAAACAAGATTACCGCCGGAAGAACAAATGTAAGGTACAACTTCATCGGACGGCCACCCGGGAATTTGATTCCGGTTCCGGTATTGGCTTCTTTCAGGAAATGATCCCATCCCCACCCATATTTTGTCACACAGAATAACAGATAGATCAAAGATCCGAGTGGAAGCAGGTTGTTGCTGACAAGGAAATCCTCAAAGTCCATAATATTCTTTCCAAGGATCTGTATTCCAGACCAATCTGTCAGACCAAGTACACACGGAAGTCCTAACAGGATCAAAAGCGCACCATTTATGAGCAGAGATTTCTGTAAGGACCACCCCCACATCTCTCTTGCAAATGTGATAATGTTCTGGAACACTGCGATAATCGTAGAAAATGCCGCAAATGTCATGAACAGGAAGAACAGACTTCCCCACACTCTTCCGCCTGCCATCTCGTTAAATACGTTCGGCAATGTTACAAATACAAGTCCCGGACCTTCTCCTGGATTGATTCCAAATGCAAAACATGCTGGAAAAATAATCAGACCAGAAACAATCGCCACTGTTGTGTCAAGTAAACCAACGCTGATGGCCTCTCCAGTCAGTGCTCGTTCTTTCCCAATATAGCTTCCGAAAATTGACAGTGCCCCGATTCCAATGCTCAGTGTAAAAAATGCCTGTCCCATGGCTGCAAAAATCACAGTACCGATCCCTGCCTCTTTCATCTTACCGAAGTCCGGTACAAGATAAAAACGGAGACCGTCCATTGCGTTTGGAAGTGTTAGTGACTTCACCGCCAACACCGCCATAATTACAAACAGCGTAGACATCATGATCTTTGTGATTCCCTCCACGCCTTTCTGAAGTCCAAGAGAACACACACACAATCCTGCTATTGAAATTAATAACATCCAGAAGATCATCGCATTTCGATCAGATGTAAATGTAGCAAATACCTGCTCAACTTCCTTTGGCTTCAGTCCTGTAAATTCTCCTTTGAGCATCTTGAAGAAATACGCAAGCATCCATCCACCGATGGTTGTATAAAACATCATCAACAAATAATTACCTGCCATTCCAAAATAACGATAGCAATGCCATTTTGTCCCTTTTGGCTCTAATTTATTGAAGGAAGTAGCAATACTTCTCTGGCTCGCCCTCCCTACTGAAAACTCTGCAACAACAATCGGCAGACCAAGTATAAATAAGAAAAACAAATATACAAGTACAAATGCTCCCCCTCCATATTTTCCCGTAATATATGGAAATCTCCATACATTACCAAGACCGATTGCACAACCGGCTGAAATCAATACAAACCCCAACCGGGATGAAAATTTTTCTCTCTTTTCCATTAATCCTCTTCAATTCCTTCCTCTAATTGTAACGTATCTGGTTCCTTCATCAGAGATTTGACTTTATCGATAGGCACCATAATCTTTAATTTCTGTCTTTGGTTCTCAATCATCACTTCATCATGTTCCCCTCCGAACTCACCATCCAGTGTCCACGAATCTCTTCCAGAGACTCCAGTTTCAAGCTGTTTGCCTTAAATGTATACATATGTTTTGTATCAATCTGTTCGATCAGAATCGCTGCGATAATCTCCTGCAATGCTAACGGATTCTTTGGCGTCTTAATCAGAGTCACTTCAAACTCTCCGTCATCAAATACAATACTCTTTCCAACCATATTTCGAAATCCGCCGATCGACCTGGAATTTGTTACCATCCCGAAGATAAATTCATCTTCGATCACCTGATCATCATGCGTCACTTTAATCCGGTAAGACGGCACATTATAAAGGCGCTTCATTCCTTCCAGCACATATGCAAGATGTCCGAGAACATTTTTCACTTCCTGCTTTGTCTGATATGAAACATCTGTAAAAAGCCCGAATGCTGCGATATACACAAAAAATCGTGGTTAAATTTCCCGATATCACACGGAAAGACAATTCCATTCACTGCCGTATCTGCAGCCTTTAGCATATCTTTTGGAATATGTAAACTTCTGGCAAAATCATTCGTCGTCCCAGTCGGGATATAACCGATTGGAATCTGTTCTTTTCTCTTCATCATCCCGGTTACGACTTCATCAAGCGTGCCATCTCCACCGCTGCACACAACTAAGTCATATTCTTCCTTAAAGTGACGCACTTTGTGATATCCATCCCGGTACTTCTGTGTCGGATAAACGGTCACTTCGTATCCTGCTTTCACAAAAATATCAAGTACATCTGACAGTTTTGGCTTGATCAATCCCTTCCCTGCGTTCGGATTATAAATAAATAATAATTTCTTCATCGCGTTCTCCTTTCTACTATTTTTATAGGATAAAAAGAGCATATCACATGCTCTTTTTCCTACCTCTTTTACTTTACATTATTTAAAAACAATTCAATACCCTGTGCTGCCTTTTCTTCGTCCTCACCCTCAGTAACTACTGTCAGCTCTTCTCCGCTGTGAACGTTCAGGCTCATCATTCCCATAATGCTTTTGGCATTAATTCTTTTTTCCTTGATCTCAATATAGATTTGGCTTGCATATTGACTTGCTTCCTGAACAAGCAGAGCAATTGGTCTTGCTCTAGTCCATTGTCAAGTTGAATTGTTACTGGTTTCCTAATCATTGTGTACCTCCTTGTTCGCTCTTACCTTCTCAGCGATCTCACTTAACTTTCTTAGCCGATGATTCACACCCGACTTTCCGACTGGCGGTGTCAGTGCGTCACCTAGTTCCTTCAATGTTGCTTCCGGATAGGCGATTCTCGCAAGAGCAACCTCTCTTAATCCGTCTGCTAATTTTTCAAACCGATCTCATCTCTGATATATACAATATCTTCCAGCTGTTTGACTGCTGCGGAAACGGTTTTATTAATATTGGCAGTTTCACAATTTACCTTTCTATTCACGGTGTTTCTCATATCTTTTAAAATACGAATATTTTCAAACTCCATCAGTGCAACATGTGCCTCCATGATATTTAGCATATCTGAAATCTGATCTGCCTCCTTGAGGTAGACAACATAGGATTTCTTTCTAAGCACGATCTTGGCACTCATATGCAGACTGTTCATAATATACTGTAATTGCTTCGCCTTGTCTTCAGTCGCACATACCACTTCAAAGTGGTAAGATTTGTAAGGATCACTGATTGAACCTGATGCAAGGAACACTCCCCTTAGAAACGCTCTCCGACAGCATAGCTGACGAATCACCACATTCTTTACAATGGAAAGTTCCTCTCTAATTTCACCCGTATCATCCAATAACTTCACTGCCTGAAGCACTCTCACTGCCTCTTCGTGCCTTGCAATGATAACGGAATAAAAAACACTTCCTTTTTTAAGGTTCTTTCGAATAGAAGTTTCAGTACATATATTAAATGTTTTTTTGATTAATGTAAAGTACTTTCTTGCAACAGTTATATTTTCTGTATGTACCGTCACCCGGTATCTATCCGAACTGGAGATGGAAATTCTCCCGCAGATACTTATGATCGCCGCAAGTTCTGCAATTTGACAATGTCTTGCACTGCTCATATGCGTGGACAGTTCTTCTTTTACTTTTTGCTGAAAATGACATTTTTTCCATTTATTTTACTTTTCCCTATGAATCTCTTTCAATATCCCGGTGTTCTACCTTTACTCCATATCTGTCATCCTGCTTCAAAAACTGATACAGTTCATTTGCCAGTGTAACAGATCGGTGCTTTCCCCCGGTACATCCAATTGCAATGACAAGCTGATTCTTTCCCTCTATAATGTAGTTTGGAATCAGAAAGGTAACCATATCTTTTAACTTCTCTAAAAATTCCTGTGCTTTTGGTTCCTTCATCACATACTCACTGACCGGACTGTCATTTCCACTCATGCGGCGACTCTTCTATATAATACGGATTCGGAAGGAAACGCACATTGAATACCAGATCTGCATCATTAGGAATTCCATACTTAAATCCGAACGACAATACTGTAATATACAGATTTTTAAATTCTTTATTTCTCTACAAAATTTTGTTGAGTTCACCCTTTAGTTTCCCTTGTCAGCATTTTACTTGTATCTACAATATATGTTGCTTTGGATTTTAAAAACTTTAATTTCTCACGTTCCAGTTCGATCCCCTTATCCAGCCGCTCATTTCCTGCAATCGGATGAGTCCGCCTTGTCTCCTGATATCGCTTGATCAGCACATCATCCCTGCCTCAAGAAACAACACTTCATAAGCAAATCCAGTGTCATCAATCTTCTTTAACACTTCTTCTAATTCTGTAAAATTCCGCTCATCCCGAATGTCAATCCCAAGAGCCAGCTTATCAATCTCTGAATTGGCCCCGCTCAAAAGACTTGCCAGAGCCGGAATCACAGGAATCGGAAGATTATCTACACAAAAATATCCAACATCTTCCAGCATCTTCAATGCAGTGCTCTTTCCCGCACCGGACATTCCCGTAACGATCACAAATCTCATCTTAAAATTCTCCTAACATCTTTACTTCCGGTTCCAGTGTCACCCCGGAATTTGCCTTTACGCGCTCCGATACCTGGCGGATCAGTTCCCGTACTTCCGAAGCTGTCGCATTATCCTTATTGATCACAAACCCACAGTGCTTTTCTGATACCTGTGCGCCTCCTACTTGAAATCCTCGTAACCCGGCTTCCTCAATCAGCTTTCCGGCAAAATATCCTTCCGGACGTTTGAAGGTGCTGCCTGCACTTGGATATTCCAACGGCTGCTTTGTCGTGCGCTTCTCTTTGAGTTCATTCATTTTTTCCCGGATTTTTCTTGCTCCCCATGTGCAAGATGGATTACCGCTTCCAGTACAATGTACTGATTTTTCGCAACCTTGCTTGTGCGATATCCCATATCCAGTTCCTCTCTCGGAATCGTGAGCAGTTTTCCTTCCTTTGTCAGAACTGTCACCTGCTCCAGCACATCTTTCATCTCACCGCCGTATGCTCCGGCATTCATCACTGCAGCTCCTCCGATTGTTCCCGGAATTCCGGAAGCAAACTCAAATCCAGCCAGCGACTCTCCTGCTGCCTTTGCTGCAATTGCCGATAAAAGCGCACCTGCCTGCGCTGTCACAAATTCTCCTTTTACAGAAATCTCACTCATGGATTTGTAAATCTGTATGATAACCCCTCGGTAGCCCTGATCGCTAACAAGAAGATTACTTCCATTTCCTAAATATAATATGGCATTCCTGCCTCTTTGCATAAGAGAATAATCTTCTGTACTTCTTCTGCACTCTCCGGTGATACAAAGTAATCCGCTGCTCCTCCGACACGGAACGTCACATGGTTTTTCAACGGTTCGTCTGTCAGCACATTTTTTTCTTCGGTCAGCTGTATCAATGCGTCATAAAATTCTTTCTTCATGCTCTATCTCCTGCTTCTATCTATATGCATCATTCATTCTGTTCCTATTCATCCTGTCCCGAAGTATTCCTCCGGGCAGTATCTTTATCATACTATAAAGCCCCCGCAAATTCAATGTACACTTGCAAAATCTCCCGAAATACGGTATATTAGAAGCAAAATGTAAAGCAAAAAAGGAGTGAACTTATCATTGGACTCGAGTGTCGTCATACAATTAATTATTTTAGCCGTACTGATTCTTTTATCAGCATTATTTTCATCGGCAGAGACCTCTTTGACAACCTCTAACAAACTAAAAATTCAATCTCTGGCAGACCAGGGAAGCAAGCGCGCCCGCATTCTTCTAAAGATTTCAGAAGATTCTGGTAAGATGCTGAGTGCGATCTTGATCGGGAATAACCTCGTGAACAATGCGGCAACCGCGCTCACGACGTCTCTGATCATTCAGCTATTCGGAAATTCTGTGGTCGGTATTGCGACCGGTGTGATCACTTTATTGATCTTGATCTTCGGAGAAATTTCTCCAAAGACACTGGCAACGATCCATTCCGAAAAGATGGCGCTGCTCTATGCACCGCTGATCCATTTTCTGATGAAGATTTTTACCCCGGTCATTTTTATTGTGAACAAGCTCTCCATGGGAGTTCTGTTTCTTCTGCGTGTCAATCCGGATCAGAAGGTCAACACAATGACCGAACACGAACTTCGGACCATCGTGGATGTCAGCCATGAGGACGGCGTGATTGAATCAGAAGAAAAAGAAATGATCTACAATGTATTTGATATGGGAGATGCCAAAGCAAAAGATATTATGGTGCCTCGTGTCCATGTGACGTTCGCTGATATAAACAGCACTTACGATGAACTGATCGAGATTTTCCGTGAGGACAAGTTTACAAGACTTCCGATCTACGAAGAGATCACTGACAATGTCGTCGGTACAATCAATATGAAGGATCTTCTGTTATACAATTACAATGACAAGAAGGAATTTCATGTCAGAGATATTTTAAGAGAAGCTTATTTTACTTACGAGTATAAGAGCATCTCTGAATTGCTAGTAGAAATGCGACAGGCTTCGATCAACATCGCCATCGTCCTCGATGAATATGGAGAAACTGCCGGACTGATTACCCTCGAAGACTTACTCGAAGAGATTGTTGGCGAGATTCATGACGAGTACGATGAGAACGAAGAGGAGTTTGTCCGTCAGATCAATGACCGGGAATATATCATTGAAGGTTCCATGAATCTTGACGATCTCAACGACAGCCTCGGATTAAATCTTTCCTCTGAAGACTACGATTCCCTTGGTGGATTCATCATCGAACATCTTGACCGTCTTCCTGAACAAGGGGATGAATTGACGACAGATGATGGAATCCGGCTCGTCGTGGAGGCACTCCAGAAGAATCGTGTAGAAAGTGTTCACTTATATATTCCGGAAGGATTCTACGATCGGAAAGAAGAAGACTCTTTCGACTTCTAATCTAACAAAAATGTTGCTGCAATATGGTATCTTACCATTTTACAGCAACATTTTTATTTTCTATGCATTCACCTATTGTTCTCCCAGATTGAGAATATCATTGATCTCTTCTTCCGTCATATCCAGAAAAGCAGATACTTCTTCTATCGTTACATCTCTTCCTGTTTCCTCTTTCAGTTTCTTGATATTATCATCTAATCTGTATACTTCTCTAAAAGCGTATGGTCTCTTCGCTTCACTTCTGTCTGCTCCTCGATCAGCATCTGCATTCCCGCGCGTACTTCCTCCATAATCTTCCCATGCGCTTCCTCTGCGGATTTCAATTCATCCAGTGCAAGCATCAGGCTTACATTTCCCTCCTGGATCAGATCTCCGAGAAATACTTCTTTGTGATACATCTCTTTCGCTACTTCCACAACTTTCTCCAAATACAGCTCGATCAGTCTTCCCCTTGCAAGTGCATCTCCTTCTATCGAGGCTGCAAATAACTTTTGTCGCTCGCCTGCTTCCTCTGCCTTTATTGTTTTGATTTCTTCCATATAGCGTGCGAGATAACGCTTTTCTTCCTCTGTATAGTGCTCCTCTGCCTGTTCTTCTGTCTTCTCAGTAACAGTTCCTCCCTGTTTTACATAGCCTTTGACTGCTACTTTCTGCGACAGCAGATAGTCGCAGACCAACTCCATCTGTTCTCTGGAAAGTCCGTCCTCTGCAAAATATTCTTCTACTTCTACTTCTCTTACCGAAAGTACATTCTGCGCTCCCTGAGCCTTCTGAAGAATTCCTCCTAGTTTCTCCCGAAATTCTAATCTATCACTCATACTTTTATCCTCTTTTCTGCTTTGTATATTTCCCTATTCTACCTATTTTCACTGCTTTTGTAAAGCATTATGCTCTATTGCCATGTAGTTTCACTTCTTAATGGATCACAATCGTTGGATATCCTGCCCATTTTAACCGCTGTTCCATCTGCGCTGCCTCCTGCAAAGTCGGATAACTCCCGACCACTACACGGTAAAACCCGTTAGAGTCTTCAATTCTTGCGGGATATTCCTGCTCCTGAAGCTCTCTTAACAAGTTATTTGCATATACCTGATTCCGGAATGCTCCGACCTGGACACGGTATCTTCCTCCTGCTCCTCCGGCAGTTCCACCACTTCCCGGCACGGTTCCGCCACTGCTGCTCTCCAAGGTATCAAGAATACCTGACGCGATCGCCTCTGCAATATCCTGAAAATTATCATCAAACAACTGATTATCTGTGTCTGAATTGATGAACCCAACTTCCACAAGAACTTGCCGGCATTTTTGTTCTGCGCAACACGATCAGATTCGGTCTTGCCTTGACCCCGAGATTCACAAATCCAATGGATTCTAGCTGCTCATTGATATTCTGTGCCATCTCATACTTAATCCCAGATTTGTCATAGACAAGTGACTCTACCTGATACTGCGTTGGCAGTGGGATAGGAGTTCCGGTGAATGGACACAAAAAATTTACTCCGGCTTTGTTCGCCTCCATTGCCTTCTCATACGGCGACTCATACACATCTGTTGTCCTTGTATATTCTACATCTATCCGTTATTCTGTAAAATCTGCCAATCGCTAACGTAAGCTTCAGTGTATCATCTTCTCCTGTCTACCGTTATATACTGCTCCCGGGTCACGTCCACCGTGCCCGGCATCTAACATAATTGAATATGGCATGTTTCTACTCCCGATAAATTTCTTTATCATTATTCTATGCAGAACATCTCACTTTGTTTCATCTACCGTCTCTCTCTTGCCCGTTCCCTTTTGTATCTTTGTTCCATACGCCGCCTTTTCTCCATAGCTTTCAGCTTAGTCATGATCGTTGTATAAAAACTCAGATAAATCATTCCTCCGATGGCAATTGCAAACAAAGACTGATCAGATTAGATCCGGTAACAAGCTCCAAAAGATAATAAATCCCACCTACTGCCACTCCCATCGGAATAGATGCCAGAAGCGGACAAAGATAGACAGTTCCCCATGGATTTTTATAATGAATGTACTTCTTCATTGAAATATCATTTAAAATACAGATGACAATTGAATAGACAATCGTTGCCACCAGCACTGCATAAATCCCAAGTGAAGTCAGTTGAAGAAGCGCAACAAGCAACCCGACATTGATGACCAATGCGATCGCCGCATTCCACATCGGTAGATTTGCCTTGCCGATTCCCTGCAGAACACCATTCGATACATTTGAGTTTGTGTTAAAAATAATCGTTACTGCACCGATGAGCAGCAAAGTACCGGCGGTTCCGTTCGTATTCGGAAACAACAGCCTTGTGATCGGATAAGCCAATACTGCAAGCCCTACAGCCGCCGGAATTGAAATAAACATCGACAACTGAGTCGCCTCATCGATCTTCCTTCTGGCCGCCTTCCTCCTATGCTGTGCATACAGTGCAGACACCTCCGGAATCATCGATGTAGGCGCCGCTCCAGCAAGCGTCAGAGGAATATTGATAATCGTAAGAAAATAGACCGAATACTCACCATAGAGTGTACTCACCACCTCCGAGTTTACCCCTTGCCTGCCTGCCAGTTCGGAATACATGACACCGTTGATATAACCGTTGATATTATAGATGAACGAACTGAAAATAATCGGTGTTACAATCAGAAATAAAACACGGAAAATCTCTCGATAACTATCTTCCTTCCCGGTCTGATCTGCTCTCACATGCCGTGCGATCTGTTTTCGGTTGACCTCATAGGCAGCTGCCATAAAAAGCAACGCGATCAATACACCTGCTCCGGTTCCAACGGTTCCTCCTGCTGCCCCCCATTTTGCAATTCCTTCTTTTGTTCCATCGGAAAAAAAAAAATGGATAAAAAGCCATGCCGCCCCGATGCTGACTGCCGCATTGAGAATCTGCTCAATAATCTGGGACAAAGAAGTCGGAAGCATGTTGCTGTGCGCCTGAAAATATCCACGGTAATACCCCAAGGAATCCCTGACAAGAAAATCGTCGGCGCTAATACCTGAAGTGCAAGAATCGCTCCCGGCTGATTACTTGGAATCATGTATTTTGCTCCAAACAGACAAAACAGCGCACTTGCACCACTTAAGATCATTGTATAGATCAGCGCACCTCTGAAGAACTTCTGTGCATTCTTATATTCCTTAAATGCCAGCCGTTCTGCAATCACTTTCGATACTGCCTGAGGAATGCTGAAAGATGCGATCATCAGCAAAATCAGATACGCATTCTGTGCAAGCCCATAATAACCAATCCCAATTTCTCCAACAATCTCCGACAGCGGCTTTTATACAGCAACCCGATCACTTTTGAAATTAACGCCGCAATCATCAAAAAAGAGGCATTTCTCAATAAATTATTCTTTTGTGTCATCCATTTGCTCCTATCTTTCCTAATACAGAAAAAGTGTCATACTCTTTTTAGTATAACACTTTTTACCGAAAAACCTCTATATTTTTCTCATATCATATCCTGTTTTGCAAAAAGTCATTTTCTTATATCCTTTATCCTTTTGCAAAAGTATATAAACTGCTCTTTAAAAGATCTCAAGAAGTTCCTGAAACTGCCCTATTTCTGCCTCAGCATCCGGCGCCTCACCGAACCCGTATCCCGCAAATATCATCGGTACCTTTGGCAATCTCACACGCTTCATAGTCCCCGAGCGTATCTCCGACATAGACCGGAAAATCTAGTCCATTTCTATCTGCAACGCTTCTGATATTCTCTCCCTTTGGACGTTTTGTATTCCCAAAGCATTCCATATCTGTCACAAACTTGCCAAGCCCTGTCTTCTCTAAGAATAACTCAATGTAACCGCTCTGACAGTTGCTGACAATAAACAGAGGATACCTCTCTGCCAGTGTTCGCATAACTTCTATTACCTGTGGATAAGTAATGTCCTCTTCGCTGGCAGCCAGCGCCTCGTGCTCATATCGACAGCATCGCTCCAGGATACGCTCCCTCTGTTCTTCTGTAGCCTCTGGAAGAATATTTTTCGCAATCACATCCATCGTCTTCCCAAATAATCCCTTTAAAATCTCTCCAGTCAGATGAACGTCTGTGATTCCCTCTTCTATGATTGCCTGATTCCATGCACCTGCCACAATCTCTGTCGAATCCCACAGCGTACCGTCTACATCAAAAATAATCCCATCTACTCTCATTTCCATCTCTCGTTTCTTCTCCCTTCCCGTTCCAGTAAATATCGCTTCACATCATCCCACATCCAAATCCAGATATATCTCCATTCTTATGGATCACACGATGGCATGGAACAAGGATCAAAATCGGATTCCGATTATTTGCCTGTCCGACTGCGCGGACTGCTTTCGGATTTCCTATACCTGCTGCAATATCTGCATAACTTCTCGTTTCCCCATATGGATTTTGCGTAGTTCTTCCCATACTCGCTTTTGAAACGCTGTCCCTTCTGCCTTTATTGGAATTGTAAAATTCCTTCGATCTCCCGCGAAATATTCCTGAATCTGGTGGTACGTTTCATATAGAACATCCGAATGCAGATGATAACGCTGTTCAGATTGCTTCTCCGACAACAGAGTAACATTTTCCGTTTCTAAAAAAAGATTTGTCAGGTATCCATCTGCTTCTGAAATTGTCAGGATACCGATTGGACTTTGAAATGTGTAAGACTGTTTTAACATTTTGTAGTTATCCCTTTTCTCTCTTACTTAAAATACAAAAATATTTTATCATACAAACTGGCAACCTGTCAATCATGACCACCCGTCCAACGGGTGGTTTGCTCTAGGGCTATAAGCCCTTGTTACTAGGCCAGCGTCTCAAGGCGCTGGCTTTCTCTTTCGGCTATGGGAATTCTGTTTACACATCCTTCCCACAGCTCCGTTCAAGCCATATTGCTCTTGACTCGTCGCTACCCCTTAAGGGTATTGTTACTACTTGGCATTACCCCTTAAAAGGTCTTCATATTCTTTTACACTTAATTTATCCATTGCAATATCATGCTTTTCCTGTTCTTGGATATATTTTTTTATTGTTGCCTCATTTAATCCGACTGTACTAACATAATATCCCTCCGCCCAGAAATGACGATTTCCAAATTTATACTTTAAATTTGCGTGTTTATCAAATATCATAAGTGCACTTTTACCTTTTAGATATCCCATAAATGAAGATACACTTATCTTCGGTGGAATACTTACTAACATATGAATATGATCTGGCATCAGATGTCCTTCAATTATTTCAACACCTTTATAACTGCACAATTGTTTTATAATATCTCTGATATCCGCTTTATATTGATTATAAATTACTTTTCGTCTATACTTTGGTGTGAAGACGATGTGATATTTGCACATCCATTTTGTATGTGCGAGTGAATATTCTTTCTTCGCCATAAATTACCTTTCCTTTCTACAATATAGCCTGAACAACTTTATTGTACACGGAAAGGTAATTTTTTTGTATAACAATCGACGCGCACCCGCATAGCGGGTGGATTATTGTTTCGCCCATCTCCATTTTTCGGATCAACGAAAAACTCCAATGGGCGAAACAGACTAAAGTCCACATGCAAAAAGGGACTGCCTTACGGCAATCCCTCAAAAATTTATTCATCTTTTAATTATTCGATGATTGTAGCAACTCTTCCTGATCCTACTGTACGTCCACCTTCACGATATCATACTGGCGTATTGCGGTGTGCAAATGGTGATTTTTCGTGTGATTTGTGCGGAAAGTCCGGATTTTCCACTGTATCCGTGTGGTTTTTGGGATTTTGTTATCATGGTGTTATCACTGACTTATCTTTATAAACGACAATTCCCTTATTATTAAATTTTCTTATTCCATCCCTTTCTTGCTGGAAAACTCTTACTTCATTAAAATTATCTCTTCCTCCAAGTTTAAAAGCACTGCTGGCAATATTCTTTGTATTTAATGGATTAGTTGTGGCATAAACATTTTACTTTTTTTATATTATTATTTAAGCTCCTGACTTCATTAACAACGCACCTTACTAATTCAGGACTATCATATCTGTTAACATCATTAGTATTATTACGCGATATTAATAATGTCGGTATATTTTTCTTTATTTCCGGTAATTGGCTCAATGAAAGAGGATATGTATCAGAAATCATTACATTCACTTCATCTGTTTCATGCGAAAAATTTGATTTACTTACTGAAATAATATCATTTTCTTTTTTATCAAACTCTCCGCAATTATATTTATCGAACGTATCATTCAGCACCAGTTTAAATTGCATATATATCGGCACCTGAATAAGGTTACATTCCAAGTACCCCAATATCTTTGAACATATCTGATACCACCCATATCTGTACTGTTTATAATAGTTTCCTCTATTAAACATATATGTTTTATTCCACTTTCTAATTATAAACAATACTACTATTAAAAAGAAAACACCAATTGCCCAATCTCCACCTTTCCAGCAAAGTAAAAATATAATCACATATTTTTTGTGACGCTTCCAGCTTAGGCGGGGTCTTTATTAACTCTGTAATTTTAAATATTCTCGGAGCAAAGAACACACCAACAAGCAACAGAAGTTGTAATATTGGTCTGATATTATTTTTTATCCTTTCATAAATTGATTTCATTCCATTTTACCTCACATATTTTTTTCGGGCAAAGCTTTCCTTTTTGCATTCTCCATATGCTGAATGCCTTACGTCCGGCAATGATATGATATTGTACCCCTTTAGGATCTTCTTTACCAATACGTTTCCAATTTTTTAAATCTATAATTGAATAATGTGGTATATCTTCCGGATGTGTATGCCATTCCCCCCAATATGCATACACACCATTATTTTCATTATACAATTTTTCAAAATATTTTAAATGCCCTTCATCTTTTCTGGTATATCTGGTTCTAGTACATATATCATTTTTTAATGGTTTAGATATATACTCAAGAATTATATTTTCATTATTCAGATTTTCCCGTCCGACTATAATTCCACCTTTCTCTGGATCATAATCATTCTTCTGGATCTGACTATATATTTCTTCCAATATTTGATCGCATATCTTTATTTTTCTGTTTTTACTTTCCGTTACAATCATTACATACACCACAATTAATATTTACAAATTGCTTACCAGTCAATATTTTAATCTGTTCCTGTTGTCGCAAATATCGGCAGATGTTTCCAGATTATGTTTTTCCAGATAGTCACTATCTCCTTTTAAAGATATCAGTAAATTGTCATCGAGGTTTTCTTCAAAAATATTTTACCATCTTTAAACAAAGTAACATTGTTTTTAGTGAAACCAAATTTCCATATGCACGTAAGTCTTTCCACACCCTCCCGCACTTTCCGTTATAATCTGTCCCCTCATGCAGTACGATGTTTTGTCATATAGTTCTCCTGTTTCTTCATCCCGGTCAAAAAAACACTCATAA
>ENA-OQIG01000929-OQIG01000929.1-human-gut-metagenome-genome-assembly--contig:-NODE-929-length-14536-cov-1.976681_pt1 | contig 14536 bp, 18 predicted proteins | sample MGYA00242576_ERZ504741 | MGnify/ENA primary metagenome ERZ504741 (study PRJEB26092, sample SAMD00036436) | human gut metagenome | host: Homo sapiens | study: EMG produced TPA metagenomics assembly of... | reverse complement strand
CCTCGACACTCTTCTCACTTGTCGGCATGTAGTCTGCCGCCACATACTCATCTTCAAATGCCTTGCGGATCTGCTTGATATTCAGCTGAAGATTTCCATTATAGCAAATGACATCTCCGAATACTTCGATAAAATCCATCTCATCATACTCTGCAATTCCATTAGAATTTGGATCCCACACTTTTCCGTCTAAAGTTCCCGTTTTATCCTGTAAAATCAGATTGTCATATGCCTTTCCATTTCTCGTTTCTGCAGAGCGCTTTCCTTTGCACAAATAAATACAGCGGATGGTCTCTCCCTTCATGTAATGTATTAATATATCTCATTTCTGTCCTCTTTCTATTATAATATTCTCATTTTAATTCTTCTATTTCTTCTCGGCTCCTCCGATGACAACGGTATAACTGATCTCCACATATCCTTCGGAACCAAGTCTTTTTGCCGACAACTTCACTTCATCTCCCGGCTGAAATGTCAGCAGTTTGTTATGCAGTGCTTTCACGGTCACCACCGAATCGCCGTCCATTGCAGTGATAATATCTCCACACTGAACTCCTGCAGCCATTCCCGGAGAATCTGCCTCAATCTCTTTGACATAGATTCCCTTCGGAAGTTTCTGTGCCTCTGCAATTTCATCCGTCACATTCGTCCCGACAACACCGATATATGGAACACTGTTGCCATTTAGCAGCTTTTCCAGTTCTTCTTTCACATCCGAAACTGCAAGGACACGCAGTGTACTGCTTTCATCCGTCACCTGTTCGGCAGCAAATGTAAATCCGATGACTTCACCGTCGATATTAAATAACACACCGCTCCCTTGTCTGGAGGCAGGTATGTCTGTGTCCAACAGCCGGTATACTCGGTCTGCTACACTGACTGTATTTTTATTGGAACTGATAATGCCATATCCCATCCCTTTGGAGTAACCAAACAGACTTCCCAGTGCAATCACTACATCTCCTTTGTAAGTCATGTTAGAATTGCCAAGGACAGCCTCTTGGATCTGATTCTTTGTGCTGTCACTGACCTGATTCCGATCAACCGCAAGCACGGCAATCCCCAATACCGCATCCTTCTTTCTGACTGCAGCATCACAGGATGCGCCATCTCCAAATGTCACCTGAATCTGCTCTGCATCCTTGATGGCACTTCCCATCGTCAGGATCAGATATTCTCTGCTGTTGGACGGCATGATCACGCCACATGCACCGGTTCCTTCTTTTCGCTCTTCCTCTGTCCAGTTATCATCTTCTCCGGCAGAAGTCACTGAGACAATACTTTTGTTCGCCTCCGCAGCGACCTGGTACATCGCACGTTCCAGCTCTTCAAAATTTTCAAGGGTAGCTCCGGCTCTCTTTCTTCTTCCTCTGCCTTTGCTTCCTGTGGATGTTCTTCAGGTTCCTCGTCCTTTGGAATGGTAATCTCTTCTTCTGCATTCAGCTGTTCATCAACCCATGGTTGCAACACACAAAAACTAATACTGGCAAACGCACCGAATAGAATTCCTGCCGCCGCCAGCCCGGCTGCCTTATGCATGAGCTTTTTTCGATTCAGAGGCTTCTCCTTGATTACCTCCTGCAAAAAAGAAAACTTTTCTGGTCCTTCCTTGTTCTCCATAGACATGACGTATCTCCTTTTTCATCCTCTTTACAGTATACCCTAACATTTGTCAATGTTCAATAAGTATAGAATATTTCTGCTTTCCTTTATTACAAATATAAGGTAGAATGGAAACAGGTGAATGATTATGAATAAAAAGACTTTAAAAAAACTAGAATACAACAAAATAACTGAATTACTTGCAGAGCAGGCTTCTTCCCCGGGCGGAAAGATACTCTGCAGCCATTTGGCTCCGATGACCTCCCTGGCCGAAATCACAACCGCGCAAGAACAGACCGCGGCGGCTTTTACAAGAATTGTAAAAAAGGACGTCTCTCTTTCAGCGGTGTATACACTGTGGAAGATTCTCTGATGCGTCTGGAGATTGGCGGAGCGCTCGGCTGTAATGAACTGCTCCGCATCTGCAAATTACTGGAAGTGACAAACCGTGCCAAAGCTTATGGGCGGCACGAGACTGTGGACGAGGAGCAGGACTGCCTCGACGTGTATTTCGATCAGCTGGAACCACTGTCGATCCTTGCCGGCGAGATCCGCCGCTGCATTATCGATGAAGATGAGATCAGCGATGACGCGAGCAGTACCCTGAAGCACATTCGAAGAAGTATTTCCCAGACAAACGACAAAGTACATTCTACGCTGCTTTCGCTTGTCAACGGCTCTCTGCGTACTTATCTGCAGGATGCCATTATTACGATGCGCGGAGACAGATATTGTCTTCCAGTCAAAGCGGAATACCGCAGCCAGGTACAGGGAATGATCCACGACCAGTCTTCTACCGGTTCGACACTCTTTATTGAACCAATGGCTGTCGTAAAGTTAAATAATGATCTAAAAGAACTTTACGGAAAGGAGCAGGAAGAGATCCAGGTGATCCTTGCCAATCTCAGCGCAGATGCCGCCGGCTATGTGACGGAGATTCGCAGAAACTATAAGCTGCTTACAGAACTGGACTTTATCTTCGCAAAGGGTTCCTTTGCCCTCTCCTTAAATGCAAGCAAACCGATTTTTAACGACCATGGCTATATCCATATCCGTGAAGGACGCCATCCGCTTCTCGATAAGAAAAAGGTAGTCCCGATCACGGTCACACTGGGAGATGCCTTTGATCTTCTGATTGTAACTGGTCCGAACACCGGCGGAAAAACCGTATCGCTAAAAACAGTCGGTCTTTTCACGCTGATGGGGCAGGCAGGACTTCATATTCCTGCACTGGATCGCTCAGAATTGGCGCTGTTCCACGAAGTGTATGCGGATATCGGCGATGAGCAAAGTATCGAGCAGAGTCTCAGTACCTTCTCTTCTCATATGACCAATATCGTTTCCTTCCTGCAGCACGTGGATGAGCACTCTCTTGTGCTGTTCGATGAGCTCGGCGCCGGAACCGATCCAACCGAAGGAGCTGCACTTGCAACTTCCATTCTGTCCTACCTGCACGAGCGGAAAATCCGCACGATGGCAACGACTCATTACAGTGAGTTGAAAGTCTATGCACTTTCCACTCCGGGTGTAGAAAATGCCTGCTGTGAATTTGACGTAGAGACACTCCGTCCAACTTACCATCTGCTGATCGGTATCCCGGGAAAGAGTAATGCCTTCGCAATTTCCAGTAAACTTGGTCTGCCAGATTATATTATCGCAGATGCGAAAGAACGTCTGTCCGAACAGGATGAATCCTTTGAAGATCTCCTTGCAGACCTCGAAAACAGCAGACGTACCATTGAGAAAGAACAGCAGGAAATCGCTGCCTACAAGCGCGAAGTAGAAGCTCTGAAACAGAAATTAGAGCAAAAACAAGAACGCCTTGACGAGCGCAAAGAGCGCATTATCAATGAAGCGAACGAAAAAGCAAACGCGATTCTCCGCGAGGCAAAAGAAGTTGCTGACGAGACTATGAAGAACTTCCGCAAGTTTGGGAAAGAAAATATCTCTGCCGCAGAGATGGAACGCGAGCGAGAACGACTACCGCCAGAAGATCAAAAAGACCGGATCCGGTGTGAAGCTTGACACGAAAAAACCGAAAAAACAGCATAAGCCAAGTGATTTCAAACTCGGCGAGGCTGTAAAAGTGCTCAGCCTCAATCTGACCGGAACCGTAAGTTCTCTTCCAAATGCGAAAGGAGATCTTTTCGTACAGATGGGAATCCTTCGCTCCCAGGTAAATATCTCCGATCTGGAGATCATCGATGAACCTGTGATCACGGGGAAACATCTGCAGAAGACTTCCTCCGGAAAGATGAAAATGAAAAAGACCATGTCTGTCCGCCCAGAGATTAACCTACTCGGAAAGACAGTAGACGAGGCAATCGCAGAACTTGACAAATATTTGGATGATGCGTACATGTCGCACATCAGTCCCGTCCGCATCGTGCACGGCAAAGGAACCGGTGCACTCCGCAGCGGTATCCATAACTATTTAAAACGACAAAAACATGTAAAATCTTACCGCCTCGGTGCGTTCGGTGAAGGAGATGCCGGCGTCACGATCGTGGAATTTAAGTAGTAGATTTGAAATAAAGGAGGGATTCCTACCCCATGGTAACTAAACAGAAAATCTTAATCGTCGATGACGATGAAAATATTGCAGAGCTGATCTCCCTCTATCTTTTGAAAGAATGCTTCGACACGATGATGGTACATGACGGTGAGGAGCGTTAGCTGCATTTGACAGCTATTCGCCAAATCTCGTACTGCTTGACTTAATGCTGCCGGGCATCGACGGTTATCAGGTCTGCCGCGAGATTCGGGCAAAATCAGATACTCCGATCATCATGCTCTCCGCAAAGGGAGAAGTCTTTGATAAAGTACTTGGTCTCGAACTTGGTGCAGATGACTACATGATCAAGCCTTTTGATTCCAAAGAGCTTGTCGCAAGAGTCAAAGCAGTGCTCCGCCGCTACCAGGCACCTAGACAGGAAACTGCTGCCGCAGAGAAAGGCAAATGCGTTTCCTACCCTGGCATTGAGATCAACTTGACGAACTACTCTGTCGTCTGTGACGGAAAAGTAGTCGAAATGCCTCCAAAGGAACTGGAACTGCTTTATTTCCTCGCATCCTCACCAAATCAAGTATTTACAAGAGAACAGCTCCTCGACCAAATCTGGGGCTACGAATACATCGGAGATACAAGAACTGTCGATGTGCATATCAAGCGTCTGCGCGAAAAAATCAAGGACCATCCGACATGGAGTCTCGGCACCGTGTGGGGTATCGGGTACAAGTTTGAGGTGAAATAGTATGCGCAGCACTTTATACTTAAAATTTATCAGCATTTATCTGATCTTCGGATTTCTCTGCCTGTTCACAGTCGCCACACTCACCCATGAGCTGACAATCTCCGAGCTGGAAGAAGATACTTCTGATACCCTTTATAAAGAAGCCACCCTGCTCGCCAATGATTACCTGACCGGATATTTTACAGACGATCTGACACTTTCCGACATTCACACGCAGTTAAATGGGATGTCGACCTATCTGCATGCATCAACATGGTTCATTGACCGCACTGGACAGGTGATTCTATCTGCGGGAGCAGATGAAATGCCGGTTCCGCCATCCGAAATCCCAGACTTTGATCCTGCGGAAAATGGCAGTTCCAAATATCTGCTCGGAACTTACCATGATCTTTTTGATAAAAAAGTCATCACAGTGATTGCACCGGTCACACAAGGCTTTACGACGAAGGGATATCTGCTGCTGCACAAACCTTACGAAGATCTCGAACAGCAGACTTCTTCTTTATTGCGAAATGTCTATATTACCATTGTTGTCATCTACATTTTATCTTTCTGCATACTGCTGGCATTCCACTTTTTCATTTACCAGCGCTGCGGAAGATCACAGAGGCTGCCACCCAGTATGCCTCCGGCAATCTGACTTATGAGATCCGGTGCGGACAGAAGACGAGATGGGCTATCTGTCTGCCTCTCTCAACTATATGGCAGCACAGCTCAAAGATATGGAAGACTATCAGAAGAAGTTCATCGCCAATGTCTCCCACGACTTCCGCTCTCCGCTCACATCCATCAAAGGATATGTGGAAGCGATTGTCGATGGAACAATCCCACAAGAACTTCAGGGAAAATATTTGAACATCATACTGTTTGAGACCGAGCGCCTGACGGATCTGACAAAAGATCTTCTGACATTAAATGAATTTGACACGAAAGATCTTCTTCTTGACAAGACCAACTTCAATCTGCACGACACGATCAAACACACTGCCGCTTCTTTTGAAGGAACTTGTACCTCCAAGAAAATTTCAATTGAACTGCTCTTTGACCCGCGCATCCAGAATGTCTTTGCCGACCGCGGTAAGATTCAGCAAGTCTTATACAACTTGCTGGACAACGCGATCAAATTTAGTAATCCGGACTCTTCCATCGTACTCGAGACGACCGAACGCAATGGAAAAGTGTTCGTCTCCGTCAAAGACTCCGGAATCGGGATTCCCAAAAAAAGTCTCACAAAAGTGTGGGAGCGTTTCTATAAGAGCGACCTCTCCCGTGGAAAAGACAAGAAAGGAACCGGGCTCGGACTTGCAATCGTCAAGGAAATCATTCAGGCACATGGAGAAAATATCAACGTTATCAGCACCGAAGGAGTCGGCACAGAATTTATTTTCTCACTCACAAAAAGCAGTGAAAATTAGTTTCTTCCTTACACGAAAAGAAACGATACAAAAAGAGAAACACATTTCCTCCACTGAAATGTCGTTTCTCTTTTTTGATGATTTGTATTAGTATCTGCATTGATTACAGCTTTATCTGCTTTTGAATTTCATATTCCTTTCCTCACTAATACAAAATACGGCTGATATTTTTATCTTCCATATTATCTTTTGTCACCCACACATATCCTGTATCAACAACTGCCTCATTTCCTTGATTCGCGATGGAACGCGCACAGGCAATCACAGTCGCATATCCCATACCATACGGATTCTGAACAACAAGACCTTCCAGTTCTCCATTCTCCAGCGCCTCCATCTGTTTCTCTCCTCCGTCGAATCCGATTATCTTGAGATTCTTGGCAGCCTCTGCTGCTTAGTATCTTTTGACTGCTTCATCTCATTGACAATCGACAGTACTTTCTGTGTCGCATCCACATTGGTTGTAAAACAGCCCGTCACATCCGGGTGCTGCTCCAGAATATACTGGATTGCCTGCTCATCAGTAAAGTCTTCCTTCTGCGCTGCCTTCTCATCTTCTGGATTGATTTTCGCTTCCCGGTTCTTCTTCTCTGCCAAAAGTCCTTTCACGTCTTCCAGATTATCCAGGTAGACAACTTCCGCGATCTCAACTTCCGGATAATCTTTTGCGAGTGTATCCGCAAAACCACTCTGACGCTCTCTCGCAGTAGTAGAATTAGAATCGTGGACAAATACGATTACCTTTCCCTTGTTATCTAATGCCGTAGCCAGATTCACTGCCGCAGTCTGTGCTGCTTCTGTATTATTGGTAGAGCAGAGTGACTGCAGTCCCTGGTAATCACTTCCGGAATCAAAGGCAACAATTGGAATTCCATTCTCTGTAGCAAGATCAAACTGCACCGAACAAGCATTGGAGTCAATGATCGCAATCCCAACTGCATTTGGATAGCGGGCCAGTTCTTCATCTAAAATATTAATCTGCTCGTCCACGCTCTCACTCTCGCTCGGACCGCTGTAATTTAACTTGATCTTATCTTCCCCTTTGTAACCCAGTGCACTGTTCAATTCCGATACTGCTTGCTTGGCGCCTTTTTTCTACCATTTTCCAATATTCGGTTCCGGCTTCCTTCCCGATCAGGGAAATGTATGTTCCCGGTTCCAGGGTAAGACCGTCCACATTGCTATACGCCTGCGGAGAAATAATATTTAAATTGCCCTGTCCTTCTTTCTCTTTCGGCTCCTTCTTTTTCTGTATCTGCCTGTGTCTGTGTATCTTGCTTCTCTTCCTCTGCTTCCTTCCCACAAGAAGAAAATAGAAGCATTGCACTCATCAGACATGCCAGCCCTATGATGCTCTTCCTTCTTCTCTGCATTTTTTACACACTCCATTTTTTCATTCTGAACGTATATTTCAAAGCCTATGTCACACACTTGTAAATATACGTAAAATCTTCGGGCACCGACAATGACTTCTCACAATTTTAAAAGAAAAAAATACAACTTCCGCTCCACCTCTAGTATTACCTATCTACTATACACTAAATTACAAAAATAGAAGAAATTTTTTCTTAAATTTTTATAAGATTTTATACAGTGTTCACAATTTGTATACTGTATGCAATTTAGTACAATCCAACCTATTGACTTTTCTTATAGCAAATTGATATAATCTAAGTGAATTATTTAACAAACATTTTACAAACTACTAACTTTTTTACAACGATTTAGGAGGAAATATAATGGAAAAAAACTGGAACTCTAGTTGGGACGGATTCAAGCCAGGACGTTGGAACCGTACATCAGTAAACGTACGTGACTTCATTCAGTCAAACTACACACCATATGAGGGGGACGATTCTTTCTTAGCAGGTCCTACAGAAGCTACAAAGACTCTTTGGGCTCAGGTAATGGATCTTTCAAAGCAGGAACGCGAAGCAGGCGGAGTTCTTGACATGGATACAAAAATTGTATCAAGCATCACTTCCCATGCCGCAGGTACTTAAACAAAGACTTAGAACAGATCGTTGGTTTCCAGACAGATAAACCATTCAAACGCTCTTTACAACCTTACGGTGGTATCCGTATGGCTCAGAACGCCTGCCATGAAAATGGATATGAAGTTGACCCTGAAATCGTAAAAATCTTTACAGAATACAGAAAAACACACAATCAGGTGTATTTGATGCCTACACACCAGAGATGAGAGCAGCAAGAAAATCTGGTATCATCACAGGACTTCCGGATGCATACGGACGTGGACGTATCATCGGTGACTACCGCCGTGTTGCTTTATACGGAACAGACTGGCTGATCGCAGACAAGAAAGAACAGCTTGCTACTTCTTTAGTGAGAATGACAGGAGATAACATCCGTCTTCGTGAAGAATTATCTGAGCAGATCCGCGCACTTGGCGAATTAGCAAAATTAGGAGAAATCTACGGATACGATATTACAAAACCAGCTTCCAATGCAAAAGAAGCTATCCAGTGGTTATACTTTGGATACCTTGCAGCTGTTAAAGAACAAAACGGTGCAGCAATGAGTCTTGGACGTACTTCTACATTCCTTGATATCTATATCCAGCGTGACTTAGACAGAGGATTGATCACAGAAGAACAGGCTCAGGAATACATTGACCACTTCATCATGAAGTTACGTCTTGTTAAATTTGCTCGTACACCAGAGTACAATGCATTATTCTCAGGTGACCCAACATGGGTAACAGAGTCTATCGGTGGTGTTGGTGTTGACGGACGTCCGCTTGTTACAAAGACATCTTTCCGTTACCTTCACACATTAGACAACCTTGGAACAGCTCCAGAACCGAACTTAACAGTTCTCTGGTCTACTCGTCTTCCAAAAGCATTTAAAGAATACTGTGCGAAGATGTCTATCAAATCATCTTCTATCCAGTATGAAAACGATGATTTAATGCGTCCGACTCACGGAGATGACTACGCAATCGCATGCTGTGTATCTTCTATGAGAATCGGTAAGGAAATGCAGTTCTTCGGAGCTCGTGCAAACCTTGCAAAATGTTTATTATACGCAATCAACGGTGGTGTGGATGAGAAATCCAAAGTACAGGTAGGACCAAAATACCGTCCGGTAGAAGGTGAATACCTTGACTACGATGATGTTATGGCTAAATTCGACGACATGATGGAATGGCTTGCTGAATTATATGTAAACACATTAAATATCATCCACTACATGCATGACAAATATTGCTACGAAAAAATCCAGATGGCTCTTCATGACCGTGAAGTAAAACGTTACTTTGCAACAGGTATCGCAGGACTTTCTGTTGTAGCTGACTCTTTAAGTGCAATCAAATATGCAAAAGTAAAACCGATCAGAGACGAAGATGGATTAGTAGTAGACTACGAAGTAGAGGGAGATTTCCCGAAATACGGTAACAACGATGATGATGTAGATGAGATCGCAGTAACTGTTGTACGTTCTTTCATGGACAAGATCAGAAAACATCACACATACCGTCACGGTGTTCCTACAACTTCTATCCTTACTATCACATCTAACGTTGTATATGGTAAGAAGACAGGTAACACACCAGACGGAAGAAAGCTTGGAGAACCTTTAGCACCAGGAGCAAACCCAATGCACGGACGTGATTCTCACGGAGCATTAGCTTCCCTTGCATCTGTAGCTAAGATTCCATTCAGACATGCTCAGGACGGAATTTCCAACACATTCTCTATCATTCCGGGAGCACTTGGAAAAGAAGATAAGATCTTTGCAGGTGACCTTGACCTTGACAGAATCGAAGAATGTGGAAACCAGGCTTGCAACATTCCAAACATCATGACAGCATCGACAACGAATAATCTGTCCGACAATACAAAAATCAGATAAAGAAAAACCAAAATCAAGGAGGATAACACTATGGCAGTAAATCAGCAGCAGGTAGATAACTTAGTAAATATGTTAGACGGATACGTAGAACAGGGTGGACACCACTTAAATGTAAACGTATTTACAAGAGAAACATTATTAGACGCTCAGAAACACCCAGAAAACTACCCACAGTTAACTGTTCGTGTTTCAGGATACGCTGTAAACTTTATCAAACTTACAAAAGAACAGCAGGACGACGTTATTTCCCGTACATTCCACGAAGGAATGTAATGTAACGGCAGAGAGAGCCGTCTGATGACATATCGTCTATGTCATCGGACGTTCTGTTCTCCGTATCGAATTGCAATAATGACTTCAAGGGGCTGCCGCCGAAATGGTTTCCTGATCTTTCCATTCTGCGACAGCCTTTTTTCATACCGAACTTTATCATACTGAAAGGCAGGTGTCTTTTATGACAAAAGGATATATACATTCGATTGAAAGCTGTGGAACCGTAGATGGCCCGGGACTGCGCTACGTAATCTTTCTTCAGGGCTGCCCGATGCGCTGTCTGTACTGTCACAATCCAGATACATGGGAGCCAAACATCGGAGAACAACAAAGTGTAGAGGAAGTACTCGAAGGCTTCTACTCTAATCTCCCATTTTACCGCCATGGCGGTGTGACTGTGACAGGCGGTGAACCAATGATGCAGATGGATTTTCTGATCGAGCTCTTTACAAAGCTGAAGAAAGATCATATCCACACCTGTATCGATACTTCTGGGATTATGTTTCAGCCATCCAATGCAGTATTTATGGAAAAGCTGGAAAAGCTCCTTCAGGTCACAGACTGATCATGCTTGACATCAAACATATCAACGGAGAAGAACACAAGAAACTGACTGCACACTCCAATGAGCGTATCCTGGCATTTGCACGCTATCTCGATGAGCAAAACATTCCGATCTGGGTACGCCATGTGATTGTTCCCGGCATCACTTTCTATCAAGAATATCTGGAACAACTTGGCACATTTCTCGGAACACTGAACAATGTCAAAGCGCTTGATATTCTTCCTTACCACTCTATGGGAAAGGCAAAATATGATAACCTTCATATGGATTATCCGTTAAAGGATACTCCAGAACCAAGTAAAGAAGATGCAGAGGCTGCCAAACGTGTTGTTCTCGCTGCATATAAGCATGAAAAGCAGCGTCTGAACAAACTGTCGGAAGAACTTTAAGACAAATTGTTCCGGTCCCTGTTCTGTTGTCTTCTAGTCTTTTTGTGCTCTGATTGAAACTCTTTTTCTTTGTATTAAATTCAGAGCACAAAATAGACTTGTATATTTGGCTCATTTGTATTAAAATAAACACAAATAGCAGAGTTCATTCTGCCACAGAAAAGGAGGATACATACTATGGCACACGTAATTAGCGATGAATGTGTAAGCTGTGGAGCTTGCGAAGCTGAATGTCCAGTTGGAGCAATCTCTCAGGGAGCAGATCACTACGAATCAATGCTGATGCTTGCGTAGACTGTGGAGCTTGTGCTGCACAATGTCCAACAGGAGCTATCTCTGCTGAATAATTCAGATATGGCTGCCTGGCAGCCAACATAGCCCAGTAAGTATATAGGCAAAAAGTGGGACGATCAGATGTAATGTCTGATCCGTCCCCTTTTGCAGCATAAACTTGTCCTAAAAATCATGTTATACTCCATATTTTGTTCACTTCATGCTATCCTTCCAGCAATTTTCTCAACTTTCCAACCGGTGATACTTTCACACTCTCGCGTCTGATCTGCTGCTGCTGTCTGATCAGGCTGTCCAGCTTGCGGTAATGTTCTTCTTCTTTCTGCTCTTTCAGATGAAACAACGTTCCATCTCGCCAAGTACATTCTTTGTAACTGTATGACTGACTTCCTGCGCAAGCTTCGTATTATTCTCCACGATAACTTTCTGAAGTGCCTCCCCGATAAAGCTCTGAACTTGCAAAAACTTGTCCGTATCCACACTTCCGGCTGTGCCTTGACAAGCTGTCCTTCTGTCTGACTCATTCTGCTGTTCCTCCCTTTCCTCCATCTCTGCCAGCTTTTTCTTCTTCTGTTCCCGCGCTTTCTTTAATTCTGGTATGACGGTCTTTAACTCTCTCAACTGCATGCTCTGCTCTTTGAGATCCTTAATGCAGTGAAATAAACGGATGTCATCTTCTGTATAGTAACGGTGCCCCATCTCTGTCCTGCCGATCGGAAGGTCAAGTTCTTCCTCCCAGTATCTCAGCACATGTGCCTCCACCCCGACTCTCTTTGCAGCTTCTGAAATCATATAGTGAACTTCGCCCATAAAAATAACCTCCAATATGTAATAACCTATAAAGATTATAACATATTGAAGGTCTGTTCTTTTGCTCTTTCCATCGCAAGTTTCGCCATTATTCCTGCTTTCTCGTCGCATTGGCAAACTTCGTATAATTTGGAAGCCATGCAAGATTCACAGTTCCGATCGGACCGTTTCTCTGTTTCGCAATGATGATCTCTGCAATGTTCTTCATATCTGTATCTTTGTTATAATAATCATCACGGTAAATAAACATCACCACGTCGGCATCCTGCTCGATTGCACCAGATTCTCGAAGGTCTGACATCATCGGACGATGATCCGGCTCTGCTCTACGGCACGGCTCAGCTGAGAAAGTGCAATAACCGGTACATTCAGCTCTCTGGCAAGTCCTTTCAATGATCTGGAAATATCCGAAATCTCCTGCTGTCTGGATTCTGCACGTCCGCCTACACGTCCGGTCATCAACTGCAAATAGTCGATGATGATCAGGTCTAACCCTTGCTCCAACTTAAACTTTCTGCACTTAGAGCGGAGTTCTGAAATAGAGATTCCCGGCGTATCATCAATGATCATCTTAGACTTTCCAATCACTCCAGCTCCTTCAATCAGCTTCTCCCAATCGGAATCCTTCAGATTACCGGTACGGAGCAGCTGTGCATCTACCTGAGACTCCAAAGAAAACAGACGGTTCACCAACTGTTCCTTGGACATCTCAAGACTGAAGATTGCCACCGTCTTATTGCTGCGAAATGCCACATGCTGTGCGATATTAAGCACGAACGCTGTCTTTCCCATAGACGGTCTCGCTGCCACGAGGATCAGATCAGACGGCTGCAGGCCGGATGTTTTATAATCAAGATCAATGAACCCTGTCGGAATTCCGGTGACAGTTCCCTTCGTCTTGGAAGACTTCTCGATCTTATCTAACGCATTTAACACGACCTGCTTGATTGGAACATAGTCTCCGGTATTTCTCTTCTGTACAAGCTCAAATACTCTCTTCTCCGTCGTCTCAAGCACCGCCTCCAGCGAATCCCGACCGAGATAACACATGTTCTCAATCTCCTCATTCAGCTTGATCAGTTTCCGCAGCATCGATTTTTCCATGACGATCTCTGCATAATATTTTACATTCGCAGAAGTCGGAACTGCTGTCAGAAGATCTCTTGCAAATTCAAGGCTGGTGATTTCCGGCGGAACATCCTTTTCTTTCAGACGCTCCTGAAGGGTGATCAGATCGACCGGCTTCCCTTCATTGAAAAGTTCCACCATAGCCTCAAACAGAATGCCATATGCCGTCTGGTAAAAATCTTCCCGGCTGACGATTTCTGCCGCTGTCATGATCGCATCCTTGTCCATCAGCATTGCTCCGACAACGGATTGCTCCGCCTCGAGGCTGTGCGGAAGGACTCTTTTGATCAATGCCTCTTCCATGCGTTCCACCTACGCTTCTGTGACAACGACTTTCAGATCTGCTGTCACCTTTGTGTGAAGTTTTACCTGAACGATATGTGTTCCCAATGTCTTGATTGCTTCTTTTAACTGAATTTTCTTCTTGTCAATATCATATCCCATTTGCTCTTTGACTGCATGTGCACTTCTTTGGAAGAAACAGATCCGAAAGTTCTGCCGCCTTCTCCAACTTTGATCTGCAGTGTCACTTTTCCTGCTGCAATCTTCTCTGCGAGTGCTTTGGCAGCCTCTAACTGCTCCTGCGCAATCTTTTCTTCGTTCGCTTTCTGAAGCTTCAGGTCATTTAAATTCTTTCCAGTTGCTTCGAGACCTAATTTCTTCGGCAAGATAAAGTTTCTTGCGTACCCGTCATTGACGTTTACGATCTCTCCCTTTTTCCCAAGTGCCTTTACATCTTCTAATAAAATTACTTTCATTATATATCTCCTCCTTCTATCATCTCGTCCAGTGTGCCTTTGATCATCCAATGACTTCCTCGACTTCCATATCGGAAAACTGTGCTCCTGCTCCGTTGATATGGCCGCCTCCGCCGAGACGTTCTGCAATCACCTGAACATTACCTCATCATGCGCGGGCGCTCAAATACACTTC
>ENA-OQIG01000928-OQIG01000928.1-human-gut-metagenome-genome-assembly--contig:-NODE-928-length-14543-cov-5.072350_pt1 | contig 14543 bp, 10 predicted proteins | sample MGYA00242576_ERZ504741 | MGnify/ENA primary metagenome ERZ504741 (study PRJEB26092, sample SAMD00036436) | human gut metagenome | host: Homo sapiens | study: EMG produced TPA metagenomics assembly of... | reverse complement strand
TACTTCTATCAAAGCAAAGCGTTTCAGGTAGAGGTGGTCTCCCAAAGCGCCGGTCAGTCCCGTACTATTGAGATCCCGTTGGAAAAAGCACAAACGCGTAATAAGAAATATGTTTTGAAGATTCATCCCAAACCTGCTTCTGAAGGAAAAGGTGAATTTACCGTTACGGTGGAAGCATGGGAAGAGACAGAGACTGATGTAGATTTTGATAAATTGTCTATAAAGAAAGATTTGCCTGCTGATAAATTTGAAATACAGAATGATGGAATCCGATTGTTGACTAACAATTATCATGAAACAGATTTTGGTTCTCCCAAGGATTGGTTTGTCTTAAAAGAAGGTACTGAGATAGTCAATGTCAAGTTAGAAGGTACGATAGATGAAAAGAAAAGAGGGGTAGATTTGGATGAAAAAGGTATTGCACGTGCAACCCCCCAACCTAATCAAACGGATCTTTCGGGAAAAATCATGGTAACAATGAAGAATAAAAACAGAATGATGACGATTGCCTCAATTGGTATACACATTCCACATGCACTTATTTGTTGGAACGATAAATACGCATGGAAGAGTACCGTTGATAAAAGCAGTTGTAAGGTAGAAAATGGAGAATTCATATATACGAACCCCAATAATACAGGAGTAGAAACAAAATTCTCGATTATTGAAGGATTCGACGGAATAGCAAAACCAATGGTCTTTGACCATATTGTGTATTTAGTTGCTGCCATATCCCCTTTGGAAACATCAGGTGAGTCATTGCAGAATGGATTGTTGTATGATATCCACGGGAAGCAACTTCCTATTGATCAAGCATCATTTGGTTTCCGCAGAAAGTCAGCAGCAGTTGTGTGCATTAGTTTAAAATGTTCAAAAGAAGACACTTATGTGGGGTATATAAAAATTACATTGAAAAACATACCTCTTAATACATTAACAACGCAGATTTTAAAAATAAAGTTCAAATTTGACTAGAGTTAACCGATTTTTGTCGTGGGTATTTCTACAGGTATCCGCAATATTTTGATTCCTTGCTACCAATTATTGAGAATGGAAACTTTATTAACCTCAAAGCAATATTCTAAGCATTATATACATCCTGTACAAATGAGAGAATTGTAGTGGCAATGTCATAACGAACCTGTGATATTGCTTCGAATAATTTAAAGTAAAGGGGGAGGAGAAAAACGGCGCTTTCCTCCTCCCTTATCAAGTTCTATTATAGATGTAAAATGGATATTAACATCTAATGTTAATTGTCCTAATCCTTGGGAGTTGCGCCAATCTATGTCAGAGCAACTCAAAAATGTCGTCGAAATAATAGAATTCTTGCAGGTTTACTGACTTAATGACGCAGTGAATTACTCGGTCAGGATCGTCGCTTGAAATAAATCCCTTAAGCAGAAAAACAGAAGGAGATTATCGTTGGAAGTACAAATTTAACTTTATCTTTACTTTTAACCACATCCCTAAGATACGAAATCTTAGAGATATAAATAAGCGTTAGGCTTAGAGAAGTTAGTACTTGCTTGTTTCTTTGTAAAATCATGAATCTGATGGAAAGCGAGTAAACCAAATCTTAAAAATACGTTTCGATTGGACTGAATGATGTAGAAGACAATATTTAGATTGACATTTCCATTGAAAATCATTAGCAAGTTATACATTTAAATAATAGAGTGGTATATTTATTAAAGACTCTCAATGGAGTGCTTTAAGTTTTGGCATATTACTGAGGAAGTATGTGATTTTTCAACTTATGGAACACTGAAATAGTACGATGGAAAGTGTAGTGATTTTAAGGATAAAAAGATGTTACCATCAAGCTTAAGAGTGAAGATAAACTCCTTCCAAGAGTTGACAATAAAAAGATTCCAAAAGCAACCGGAATATATCTAAAATTGTAGGATTTGGAAGGTCGTGAATTTATTCGCAATATCTTAGTTGGAATAACGAAGTTTTGAAAGAAACAGGAAAAAGTAAATGAATTATTCAAGGCATTTATTGAAAATACAAATTTTCAGAGAACTCCTCTTCCACTATCTTCCAGCCAAAGACAACGTTGCAGAGCGCTCCTTTTAGGATGCTACCGAACGATTGAGAAATCCGAACAGACATAGAAATGGATTAAGTGGCATCAAGAGTTGTGCTTCAACTTAACGCCACTTTTGACTTTACATAATCCTACGTCACATATAGCTATTGGCGGAACCGAACGCTGCGCTTGGAATTCACACGATAACCTACGGAAATAATCATATCCAGATTATAATATTCAAGAATGCGGATAACCTTTTACCTTCCATTCGAACTGTTCAGAATTTCCGAACAGTTGACTCAGCAGATAATTCATTTGAATCGTATATATTCCTAAATATGCTCGCTGATATTGACCTTACCCGACAGAAACGAGTCAACAAGTTGTGCCTACGTCAACCAGCAAGTTGTTGAAGTCCACACTTAAGATCCCCAAAATGCTAATTAAAGTGTCTTATGATTCTTAGAAAGATGTTTTCTTCATATAATCTAAGTTCATATTGCCTGCCAAAATACAGATCTTGCGCACAAGACGGACTTTAATTACTATTTTGAGCAAATTTACTCACGCTATCTTAGGGCTTTGAGTAAAGTGATCTGCCGTTTCATAATTGATTTCTTAGTCTCTATTTAAATTTTATTCAATAGTATCCGAATGAATACGAGTTTTACTATTTCTTTATCTACTTACGACGACTTCAAAGATATGTCCCAAAGCAATTCAGAAACATATTAGGGTATCAGTCCGATATATGTTAAAAGTGCAGGGAGTTTCCATCTGTTCACATCTTTTTCGACTTTTATTTGTTTCATTGGATACTTTTGCCGTCGATATAACTATCGAGTATCTGAAAGAGAGCTGGCAGAAGGTGTGTTAAATCAAAATAGTTATACAATGGTAAAATTTAATGCAATGAAGACTAAACCTTTACGACTTCTTCGGCAGAAGAGAGCCTCCTGGCTGAAAAGTGTATTTGTCCTGACTTGCCTGCTACTGAGCACATCGGTGGCCATGGCTCAAACGAAGACAGTGACAGGTACTGTTACAGATTCATTTAACGAGCCCCTGATCGGTGCATCTATCCTGGTAAAAGGCACTTCTACCGGGGCCGTTACCGATATGGATGGCAAATACTCCATTTCGGTAACGCCCAACGATGTACTCGTATTCTCGTATGTAGGATATGAAAAGCAGGAAATCAAAGTAGGGCAGCAAACTGTGATAAATGTCACGCTTAAAGACGACTCACAAATGCTTGCCGAAACAGTAATTATCGGTTACGGTAGTGCCAAGAAGCGCGACCTGACCGGTTCTATCACCAACATCAAGGGTTCGGAAATAGCCAACAAACCGGCAACCAACCCGTTATCGTCCCTCCAAGGAAAGATAGCAGGTGTACAGATCGTCAACTCCGGACAAGCCGGTGCCGATCCGGAAATACGTATCCGCGGTACGAACTCCATCAATGGTTACAAACCTCTGTATGTTGTAGACGGACTGTTCAACGACAACATCAACTTCCTGAATCCGGAAGACATCGAGTCGATGGAAGTATTAAAAGACCCTTCCTCACTGGCCATATTCGGTGTGCGTGGTGCCAACGGTGTAATTATCGTAACCACCAAACGTGCCAAAGAGGGACAGACGCTGGTCAACATCAACACCTCTTTCGGCTGGAAAAGCGTAGTAGACAAAATCAAAATGGTGAATGCACCCCAGTTTAAGGAACTCTATAACGAACAAATGGCAAACCAGGGAAATGCCCTGTTCGACTTCAGCAACTGGAATGCGAATACGGACTGGCAAGACGAGATCTTCCAGACGGGATTCATTACAAACAACAATGTCAGCATCACAGGTGCTTCTGAAAAACATAGCTTCTATCTCGGCGTGGGTTACTCTCACGAACAGGGAAACATCAAGCATGAAAAATACAGCAAAGTGACCATCAATGCAAGTAATGATTATAAGATTACCAAAGACATCAAAGTAGGCTTCCAATTCAACGGAGCACGCATGCTGCCGGCCGACAGCAAAACGGTTCTGAACGCTATCCGTACCACTCCGGTGGCTCCGGTATATAACGAAGAATACGGACTATATACTTCATTGCCGGAATTCCAGAAAGCACAGATGAACAATCCGATGGTAGACGTCAATCTGCGTGCCAACACCACCCGCGCGGTCAATTACCGGGCATCTGGAAGCATCTATGGTGAAGTAGATTTCCTGAAGCACTTCACCTTTAAGGCAATGTTCTCTATGGACTATGCCACCAATGACAGCCGGACTTACAAACCGATTATCAAGGTATATGACGCAACCGTGGCCGGGAACGTTGCTACGCTCGGAAACGGAAAAACAGAAGTGAGCCAGAACAAGCAAAACGAAACCAAGGTTCAGAGCGACTATCTGTTGACTTACCAAAACAGTTTTGCCGACGGTACACATAACCTGACTGCCACCGCCGGCTTCACAACCTATTATAATTCGCTCAGCGGACTGGATGCTTCCCGCGGACAGGGCATCGGACTGGTGATTCCGAACAATCCCGATAAATGGTTCGTCAGCATCGGCGACCTGGCTACCGCCACCAACGGAAGTACACAATGGGAGCGCACCACCGTATCTATGCTGGCACGTATCATCTACAACTATAAAGGTAAATATCTGTTCAACGGTTCGTTCCGCCGCGACGGTTCTTCAGCTTTCGCATATACCGGCAACCAGTGGCAGAATTTCTACTCCATAGGTGCCGGATGGTTGATGACCGAAGAAGAATTTATGAAAGATATCACGTGGCTGGACATGTTGAAACTGAAAGGTTCGTGGGGTACACTGGGAAACCAGAATATGGATAAGGCTTATCCGGCAGAACCTCTGTTGGAAAATGCTTTTGCTGCCGTATTCGGCAAACCGGCTATTATCTATCCGGGCTACCAACTGGCTTATCTGCCCAACCCACGTCTCCGTTGGGAGAAGTAGAAGCATGGGAAACCGGTTTTGAAACCAATATGTTCCGTAACCGTTTCCATTTCGAAGGAGTATACTATAAGAAGAATACCAAGGACCTGCTCGCCACCGTACCGGGTCTGTCGGGAACCGTACCGGGCATCGGCAATCTTGGAGAGATTGAGAACAAAGGTGTCGAACTGATGGCTTCCTGGAGAGATCAGATCGGTGACTGGGGATACTCTGTCAGTGCAAACCTGACTACCATCAGCAACAAAGTGAAAAGTCTGGTACAGGATGGGTACTCCATCATCGCAGGCGATAAGAGCCAAAGCTATACAATGGCAGGCTACCCGATCGGTTATTTCTATGGCTATAAAGTAGCCGGTGTTTACCAAAACCAAGCTGAAATCGATGCTTCTCCGATGAACACACTGGCAACCGTCACTCCGGGTGACCTGAAGTTTGCCGATGTAAACGGAGACGGAAAAATCACACCGGACGACCGTACAAAAATCGGTGATCCGACTCCGGACGTAACCTATGGCATCAGCCTCGGACTCTCATACAAGAACTGGGAACTCAGCATGGAAATGATGGGACAAGGCGGCAACCAGATCTATCGTACGTGGGACAACTATAATTGGGCACAGTTCAACTATATGGAACAACGTCTCGACCGCTGGCACGGAGAAGGCACTTCGAACACACAACCCCTGCTGAATACGAAGCACGCCATCAACAGCGAGAACTCCGAATACTTCATCGAAGACGGAAGCTTCTTCCGCATCCGTAACCTGCAACTGGCCTACAGTTTCGACAAAACTTTGCTGTCAAAGATACGTATGCAGGCCCTGAAGGTTTACGTCAACATACAGAACCTGAAGACATGGAAGCACAACACAGGTTACACACCGGAAATCGGTGGGTCGGCCATTGCTTTCGGAGTGGACAACGGGACATATCCGGTACCGGCAGTCTATACATTTGGTATTAACTTAACATTTTAACGAAGCAGAGTATGAAACTAAATAAATACATTCTACCCATTGCATTAGCTGTATCGGCTCTGAGCTTCTGCAGTTGCAACGATTTTCTGGACCGTCACCCACAGGGACAGTTTACCGAAGACGATAATCCCGGAGCACTTGCCGAAGGAAAGGTCTTCAACATTTACACCATGATGCGTAATTATAACATCACCGCCGGTATCCCCGCCTTTGCCATCGAATATTTCCGTTCGGAAGATTCGGAAAAAGGAAGTACCGCCAGTGACGGGGCCGATCAGGCTGCGATGTACGATGATTTTCAGTACAACGCCAGCAACGGACTGATAAAAGCCTACTGGAGTCAGAATTACGCCGTCATCTACCAGTGTAACGATGTTATAGAGACGATTGAGAAAGGTAACCTGACGGAGGAGAACGACCTTCGTAACAAGGGTGAAGCCCTTTTCTTCCGTGCTTATTGTTACTTCAACCTGGTTCGTGCATTCGGCGAAGTGCCACTGGTCACTTTCAAAGTGAACGACGCCTCGGAAGCAAACGTGCCGAAGACCACCGCCGAAGAAATTTACAAACAGATCGACTCCGACCTGACACAGCCGAAGCTTTTACCCCGTCAATGGCAGTCCGCTTATCTGGGACGACTCACCTGGGGAAGCGCCCGTGCACTGCATGCCCGTACGTACATGATGCGCAATGACTGGCAGAACATGTATACCGCTGCGACCGATGTAATGAATTCAGGGCAATACAATCTGAATACTCCTTATGATGTCATCTTCACCGATGAAGGTGAGAACAGCAGTGAGTCGGTATTCGAGTTGCAATGCGCATCTACTGCCGCTTTGCCCGCAAGCGATAAAATCGGCAGCCAGTCTGCGAAGTACAAGGTGTACGCGGTTCCGGCCAATGGGACCTCGGCTGGGGATGGCACATGGGAACCGAGTTGATGGGTGAAGCGTTCGAACCGGGCGACCCCCGCAAAGATGCTACGCTGCTTTACTTCCGTCGTTCGGATACTGATCCGATCACTCCCGAGAATACCAACAAACCTTATGGAGAGTCTCCGGTATCTCAGGCCGACGGTACTTATTTTAACAAGAAAGCTTATACCAACCCGGCACTCCGTGAAGAGTTTACCCGGCACGGCTTTTGGGTAAACATCCGCATTATCCGCTATGGTGACGTGGTGCTGATGGCTGCCGAGTCGGCCAATGAATTGGGTAAAACAGGTGAAGCTTCCAACTATCTGGAAATGGTACGAGCCCGTGCCCGTGGCAACAACCCGGACATTCTGCCTAAAGTGACTTCATTAGATCAGACCGTGCTGCGTGATGCCATCCGCCACGAACGACGGGTAGAACTGGGACTGGAATCGGGACGTTTCTACGACCTGGTACGCTGGGGCATCGCTTCGCAAGTGCTCCATGCTGCAGGCAAAACGGGTTATCAACCAAGAATGCCCTGCTACCGCTTCCGCAGGACGAAATAGATAAATCAAAAGGCGTACTGGTACAGAACCCGGATTATTAAGAGCACACCACAGAGTAACACAGAGTCCCACAGAGATTTATATATCCCGTAGAGATTAAAACTCTGTGCCCTCTGTGGTGAAGTAAAAAAACATATACAGTTATGAACAAGAAATATTCTTCACTTATTCTGCTTGCACTTTTACTCCCGTTGGGACTGCAAGCGCAAAAACCTCCTCAGGATATGGACCGTTTCCTCGACAATCTGCTGAAACGGATGACCCTGGAAGAGAAAATAGGTCAGCTTAACCTACCGGTAACTGGTGAAATCACCACCGGACAAGCTAAAAGCAGCGACATCGCCACCAAGATAAAGCGAGGTGAAGTAGGCGGATTGTTCAACCTGAAAGGGGTGGATAAAATTCGTGACGTACAGCGTCTGGCCGTAGAGAACTCCCGGCTGGGTATCCCTCTGCTCTTTGGGATGGACGTAATTCACGGATACGAGACCATTTTCCCTATTCCCTTGGGACTTTCGTGTACATGGGACATTCCGGCTATCGAAGAATCGGCACGCATCGCCGCCGTTGAAGCCAGTGCCGACGGCATCTCGTGGACTTTCAGTCCGATGGTAGATATCAGTCGCGATCCACGCTGGGGACGGGTATCCGAAGGTTCGGGCGAAGATCCCTTCCTCGGTGCACTGATAGCCCGGGCATGGTACGTGGATACCAGGGAAAAGATATGAGTCGCAATGATGAAATCATGGCCTGCATCAAGCACTTTGCTCTGTATGGGGCAGCCGAGGCAGGACGGGATTATAACACCGTAGACATGAGCCGCCAACGGATGTTCAACGATTATATGCTCCCCTATCAGGCCGGTGTAGAAGCCGGAGCAGGTAGTGTAATGGCTTCTTTCAACGAAGTGGAAGGTGTGCCGGCAACAGCCAATAAATGGCTGATGACCGATGTGTTGCGCGGTGCATGGGGATTTAATGGTTTCGTGGTAACAGACTTCACCGGAATCTCCGAAATGATAGAACACGGAATCGGCGACCTGCAAACCGTGTCGGCACGGGCCATCAATGCCGGAGTAGATATGGACATGGTCAGTGAAGGCTTCATCGGTACATTGAAGAAGTCTGTCGAAGAAGGCAAAGTATCGGTCGAAACAGTCAACACAGCTTGTCGCCGCATCCTGGAAGCCAAATACAAACTGGGGTTATTTGACAATCCCTATAAATACTGCGACCTGAAACGTCCGGCACGTGACATCTTCACAAAAGAGCACCGTGCCGCAGCCCGGAAAATTGCGGGAGAAAGCTTCGTGCTACTGAAAAATGAAGGACTTTCACCTACCCTCGCACCTGTACTTCCTCTCTCTCCTACCGGTACTATTGCAGTGATCGGCCCTTTGGCCAACACCCGTTCGAATATGCCGGGCACATGGAGCGTAGCTGCCGTACTGGACAAAAGTCCTTCTCTGGTAGAAGTTTGACCGAATGGGTGGGCAATCAGGGAAAAATACTTTATGCCAAAGGCAGTAACCTGATCGGTGATGCTGCTTATGAAGAGAGGGCAACCATGTTCGGCCGTTCGCTGAACCGCGACAACCGCACCGATCAACAACTGCTGGACGAAGCGCTAAAAATAGCTTCACAAGCGGACGTGATTGTTGCCGCATTGGGTGAATCGTCGGAGATGAGCGGTGAAAGCAGTAGCCGCACCAACCTCAATCTGCCGGATGTACAGCACACTCTGCTGGAGGCTTTGCTGAAAACAGGAAAGCCCGTAGTTCTCGTACTGTTTACGGGACGTCCGCTGGTACTCAATTGGGAACAGGAGCATGTCCCTGCCATCCTGAACGTATGGTTCGGGGGTTCGGAAGCCGGTCCGGCTATCGGAGACGTATTGTTCGGTGCAGTCAACCCGGGCGGAAAACTGACCATGACTTTCCCGAAAAGTGTAGGACAGATCCCACTTTATTATGCACATAAGAATACCGGACGACCGCTGAAAGAAGGCAAATGGTTCGAGAAATTCCGCAGCAACTATCTTGACGTGGACAATGATGCTCTCTATCCGTTCGGATACGGACTGTCGTATACGACCTTCCGATTCAGTGACATCACATTGAACCGTTCGTCCATCGGAATGGACAATGAACTGGTAGCCTCCGTCACCGTAACTAATACCGGAGACCGTGCCGGCAGTGAAGTGGTGCAACTCTACATCCGTGACTTGGTGGGCAGTGTCACCCGTCCGGTCAAGGAACTGAAAGGATTTGAAAAGATCTATCTGCAACCGAATGAATCAAGAACCGTCCGCTTTACAATAGCTCCGGAAATGTTGAAGTTTTACAATGCCGACTTGAAGTTTGTAGCTGAGCCGGGCGATTTCGACGTGATGATAGGCCCGGATAGCCGGAATGTGAAAACAGCACGGTTTACATTGCGTTGAACCGGATACACAAGGGAATAGAAAAGAATAAGATTCACCACAGAGTCACACAGAGTTCCACAGAGATGATTTTCTCTTAATATGCTATAAACAAAAGATTAAAACTCAGTGAAACCCCGTGTGACTCTGTGGTGAAACAAAAACCATTACAAACAAGAAATCATTATGAATATCCAACTTGTCACTCACAACAGCAAGCTCCTCTTCGTCCTCTTCGCTCTTTTTCTTTTTGTAGCATGCAAGCCAAAAGAAAAGCCCTCGTCTGCCACATCACTGACAGATGACGCTCTGATGGATACCGTCCAGCGACGAACCTTCAACTACTTCTGGGATGCTGCCGAACCTAACAGCGGACTGGCACGCGAGCGCTATCACATGGATGGCGAATACCCGGCAGGAGGGCCGGAGATTGTTACCTCAGGAGGCAGCGGCTTCGGCATTATGGCTATCCTGGCCGGTATTGATCGGGGATACGTCAGCCGGGAAGAAGGCTTACGGCGTATGGAGAAAATAGTCGGTTTTCTGGAGAAAGCCGACCGCTTTAAAGGTGCATATCCGCATTGGTGGAACGGAGAGACGGGACATGTACAGCCTTTCGGACAAAAGGATAACGGAGGCGACCTGGTAGAGACAGCCTTCCTGATGCAAGGTCTGCTGGCCGTACACCAATATTATGCAGAAGGCTCGGCGGAAGAAAAAAAACTTGCCGGACGTATAGACAAGTTGTGGCGGGAAGTGGACTGGAACTGGTACCGCCATGGCGGACAGAATGTGCTTTATTGGCATTGGAGTCCCGAATATGGCTGGGAAATGAATTTCCCGGTACATGGCTACAATGAATGTCTGATTATGTATATCCTTGCCGCTGCTTCTCCTACCCATGGAGTACCGGCAGCAGTCTATCATGAAGGATGGGCACAAAACGGAGCCATCGTTTCACCCCACAAGGTAGAAGGCATCGAACTGCACCTCCGCTATCAGGGTGGAGAAGCGGGTCCGTTATTTTGGGCACAATACTCTTTCCTCGGACTCGATCCGGTGGGGCTGAAAGACGAGTATTGTCCGAGCTATTTTAACGAAATGCGAAATCTCACACTGGTAAACCGTGAATACTGCATTCGCAACCCGAAGCACTACAAAGGCTACGGACCAGACTGTTGGGGACTGACCGCCAGTTACTCCGTGGACGGATATGCTGCTCATGGACCGTTGGAACGTGACGACCGGGGAGTCATCTCTCCCACTGCCGCTCTCTCTTCTATTGTCTACACACCGGATCAGTCACTGCAAGTAATGCATCACCTATACGAAATGGGAGACAAAGTATTCGGTCCTTACGGATTCTATGACGCTTTCAGCGAAACTGCCGATTGGTATCCGAAGCGATATCTGGCCATCGACCAAGGCCCGATAGCCGTAATGATAGAAAACTACCGGACAGGACTATTGTGGAAACTCTTCATGAGCCATCCCGATGTACAAAACGGACTAAAGAAACTGGGATTCAATGTAAAGAAATAAATGATAAAATCAATACTTATCGCTTTATGCACAGTTCTCCTCTGCTGGAATAGCATTCCGGCAGAGGCACAGACGCCACAGGATTCAGTACGCTTCATCGGATATCTTCCCGTCCGACACACCGACCCCACGAAATGGATAACCCGGTATCAAAGTGAAATAGACCGATACCAAACAGAAAACCAAATGCTGAAGGATACCTCCTGTGACGTACTCTTTCTAGCAGTTCTTCCATTAACTTGTGGGATAATATCTATCGGGACATGGCTCCGCTAAAGATTCTCCGGCGTTCGTACGGAGGTGCCGCGCTCCGGGATATGCTCTACAATTATGATGTAATCGCCCGGGGATATCACCCCCGCAGCATTGTGATTTACGTAGAAAATGACCTCGCAGGTACTCCCGAGGACCTGACTGTAGGTGAGACTTTCGACTTCTTCCGCTTGCTGACCAATCGCCTGCAACGGGACTATCCGGATATTCCGATATTTATTCTCTCCTATAAGCCTTCACTCGCACGCAAAGAGATGATTCCGAAGCATGAAATCATAAATGCTTTGCTTCAGGAATATGCTTCGAAGAGAGGGGGACTCACTTATATTGACGTAGCCTCCTGTCTGTACGACAACAATGGAAAGCTAAGAAAAGACATCTTCAAAAAGGACGGATTGCACATGAATCAGAACGGTTACGATCTGTGGACTGCTATCCTGAAACCGAAAATACTGGAAAGCATCCGATAAAATTACGATTTCCTCCACAAGCCTCCCTATCTGTTGCATAGCAGGGAGGTTTATTTCTGTTTATATACTTTTTTCATAGAGTTGATATATTAAATCTATCTGTTATTTATATATTTGCGTTTATAAATACGGAATAACTATGAATAGACATAAATTAGCCTTTTCTTTGATCGGTATTTTCATCGTTCAATTATCTTACGCCGGATATTTTAAGCACATAGGTAGAGAAGAAGGTCTTTCGCAATCGTCCGTTATGGCTATCTATCAAGATAAGCTGGGTAGAATGTGGTTTGGTACACGTGAAGGAGTCAACATCTACAATAGTAATAAGATGGCCGTTTATAAGGCATGGATACAAAACGGAAATCGACCGGATCAGAAAATCCTGATAGGGAATGAGGTTAGTGCCATTACAGGGAGTCAAAACGGAGATGTGTTTCTGATCGTTGACCATGCTTTACTGAAATACGATATTCGTAAAGAGACTTTCGAACGTCTGCGTCAAGGATCTGTCTATGCTCTAACATCTCATGCCGGTGAGATATGGTGTGCCGGACACGACTCTATTTTCCGATACAACCCCCAAAACAATCAATTAGACTTTCAATTAAAAACAGGTATATCATCCATCAACTATCTGACGATAAATGGCAACAGGTTTTATATCGGTGCCAAAGAAGGTCTATATACCACGGAAAACAAAGGGAGGGTTCAATGCCTGATCCCTAAAGTAGATGTTTATCGTATTTTTCAAAGCTCCTGTCAGGAACTTTGGGTAGGCTGCCGTACACAAGGGCTATACCGTATCAACCGGAACGGACGAATCAACCGCATTCCTTATGACCCTCATCACCAAACGGCATTTCCAGCGAACAAATACGTGAATTTGTAGAAGATCAGCAAGGAAACATCTGGTTCGGGACCTTCGACGGTTTACAAAAATATGATCCAAGCACCCAAACCTACAGCCTCATCAAGCAAGAACAACGCCCGGGAGGACTCAGCCATTCTTCTATATTTTCACTCTATCAGGATGTACAAGGCACTATCTGGATAGGTAGTTATTATGGAGGAGTCAACTACTTTAACCCGGATAACAACGCATTCAATTACTACACTTATAATCCCGATCGTAGCGACTGTCTCAACTACCCGTTCGCCGGGGCTATGACCGAGGACAAAGATCACCACCTATGGATATGCACCGATGGTGGTGGATTGGCATGCTTAGACCGACAAGCGGGACATTTCACCACTTACACTGCCGGAGGCCCCAACTCACTGCCCCACAATAATCTGAAAAGTATTTGTTACGACCCTAAAAGAGACTGCTTATATATCGGTACACATATGGGAGGACTCTCCCGGTTCGACCGCAAGACCGGACGTTTTTACAACTACCTCAATCATTCCACGAAAGGCCTCAAAGAGCCCAATGATGTTATCTTCCAAGTATCTTTCTATAACGACCAGTTAATCGTTTCCGCTCGTAACGGAGTTTTTTCCATGAATCCCGATACAAATGAATTCCGCTTGCTTTATGACGGATATTACTATCAAACTTTCACCATTGATCCCAAAGGTTTTCTCTGGTTGTCGGCAGGTACTAACTTATATAGTATAAATCTGAAACACCCTGAAGAAGTCAAATCATTCAGTCTGCCTGCATCCATTGGACAGTTCGGCATCAGCAAGATTTTGAAAGGTAACAATCAATATCTTTATATCGCCACTTTAGGTTCAGGACTTTTTGTTATAACGAACAAACTCAGACCTGCATCAACTATACTCCCGAGCAGAACCAATTACTCAGTAATTATTGCTATAATCTTCTACAGACTTCGACAGACAACATACTCATCACAAGTGATCGGGGTATCACACTGTTTAATCCAACCACCGAATCATTCCGTTCCATTGAACTGGATAACGGACTGTCCCTTTCATCCATCATTAATGGTTGTGGTGTATGGATGTGTAGTGACCATACTATATTTATCGGAGGTACAGGAGGCTTAGTTCTTTTCTGGAAAAAGACCTGAACAAAGAATATCCCAAACCTAAGCTCTATTTTTCAAGTTTATCCGTCAACAACGCACGGATAAGTCCGGATGACAAAAGTCGTATACTGACAGAAGGGCTCCCTTTTGTCCGGGAAATAAATCTAAATGCCACCCAAAATAACCTGACTATTGAGTTTGCTTCTTCCAACTATGTGGATATACTGAATAATACTTGGTATGAGTATCAGTTAGAAGGTTTTGACAAGCAATGGTCACTCACCTCACAAACAAGCCTGAAATACACCAATCTGGATCCTGGAGACTACGTGTTACAACGTACGGCAAAAA
>ENA-OQIG01000927-OQIG01000927.1-human-gut-metagenome-genome-assembly--contig:-NODE-927-length-14560-cov-17.226356_pt1 | contig 14560 bp, 16 predicted proteins | sample MGYA00242576_ERZ504741 | MGnify/ENA primary metagenome ERZ504741 (study PRJEB26092, sample SAMD00036436) | human gut metagenome | host: Homo sapiens | study: EMG produced TPA metagenomics assembly of... | reverse complement strand
ATCTAACGCTATAGTATTCTTCCAGCCAATGGTACACTTTTTGGAACTTGACTGCGACTCCTGCACCATTTTGCCCGTTTGATTCTGTTGCAGGTAGGCTTTTGATTTCTTCATATACTCTTTGCAGAATGAAATTAATTGCTTTTCCAAAGATTTATGAGGTAGCAGAATCTGTTCCCCTAAGGTTTTCTCTTCACAGCGTTCCATAAGATACTGCCCTAAAGCCACTGCCAGCCTGGTCCTTCAAACTGATACATTTCTTCCGCAATCTTTTCAGAAGCAGTAGAAAAAATTTTTCTTCCAACGGCACTTCTGCCAGCCGCAGCCTTTTTCCCTGCAAAAAATCCTGCATATCCTTTTCTGGTATCAGCCATTCTTTACAAAGCTCCTGCAAACGTGAAATTTTGCCTCTTGCTCTTAAACGGTCTGCAACCATATTCAAATCTTTTGTATTTTCTATCATTTTTCCAAGCATTCCTATTTCCTCCTATAAAAGTAGGAAGGGGGATTCCCCTTCCCATCATGCCGCTTTTTCTAATTCTTCTCTTTTTGCTCTGATTTCCGTGTCTTCTTCCTCAATAATGCTGATCATTTGAATCAGGAACTGCTTGCACCACGCATTTCCTTCATATTTTTTGCCAATCTTACTGGCTTCTTCAATGATCTGTTCCCATTCGCTGTCCTCTCTCTGCCCTTTTCCTCTATGTTTCTTATAGAAATCATAAATCTCATGCATCGCCTTATGCATATCAATTTCTACCGTTGTTTCCAAATTAGAAATCAAGGTAATAATAAATTTATGGTTATGATATTTTTTTAGAAGTCCCTGGATTCCCAACATGGATTTTCCAAGATAAACCCCATAAAAATCGCCTACCATACTTGCAATCATTTTTTGATCTGTCACCCTGTTTCCTCCTTTCAATTAACGAATAAATTCTTCTAATATCATCTGATTTTTCCAACTGGATCTTTTCTTATTTCCGGCGCTTTCTACACCCTTATTTATTCTAGGAAGTTCTTTTATTTTTTGATAAACCTCCGCCAGCATTTTGTCCAGTTCGTCTTCCTTTGAAAAGATACGCATTCCAAGAATGTCTTTTCTCTTTACGCAAACCTCTAATTTCTGAATTTTTCCGACCAAAAGATCAACTTGAAGTTTTCTCCGGTCTGTTTCCCTGATTTGAGGGCGCTTCACAAGCACATATCGAAACTGCTGGCTCTGCTTATATTTCTTTACCAGCCTTTGAGCAGTTTCAAAAATTTCTACTTCTCCTGCCATATAATCATCTTTGACAGCCTGTGGAATTTTCTTTTTATACCTGTCACAAGCAGTTGTACCAGAAAAATAATTCTCATAGACTTGCACCAGTTCCCTTCTGATTTGGTTTAATACTTCTCCGTCTGTGGTTAGGTTTTCTTCTGTTCCAAACTGGTATATCTTTTTCCAGTCATACAGTTTCTTTTGAAAAACATCTTCCCACTCTTTTGAAGGCTCTGGTTTCTTTTTCTCTATTTCTTTCACAATGTTTCCCAACTCCCTTTCGATGGATAATTCTATTTGTCCAGTAACCTGTATTTCTTTTGGGGGATTTCCATATAGCCACCACCTGTAAACATCTTCGGCATCTTTCCATGTAGCACTTCCATGTGTTCCTTCCTTATGGTAAGAAAGCATTCGGTCAAACGCCTTTAAATAAGCCTTTTTAAACATAGGATAGCGCGCCAGTTCTTTCTCCCGCTGCTTGGTGGAAGCCAGTGGACACCCAATACAGCCAATCCTTGTAAAGCCCTCATCATAAAGGCTGCAATAAGTTCGGATATGTGTATGGATAAACTGCCACACCTCATCATCTGTCCAATCCAAGACTGGATTTAACACCCGTTTTCCTTTTATCTGGCAATTTTCTATCTGCCTTCTTTTTTCGTCATTGTCGCTGTTTAAAATAACCTTTGGTTCAGACGGTCCTTGTATTTCTGCAAATCCTCTTTTTCTTCGTTTCATGCTTTCTGCCCAACGCACACCAGTGACTACAAACCGTCCTTTTCCTCCTCTTTCTTTCAATTCAGAGCAGCAATAACGCATTCTTCGTGTGGGCGGATAATGCTTTTGGCTAATCAGTTCCCACATGGTTGTATCAGGCTGATTGATAATAACCGCAGGATACATTTTTCGGATAAAATAGACCAATTCCGGGGGATCTACGGTTGTAACATTATAATAAGCCTGAAACTTTACTTTTGCCTGTTTTGCCAGTTCATAAATTACCTGACTGTCTTTCCCACCGCTAAAACATAAATAGTATCCTTCCGGATGCATCTCTATGGCTTTTGCTTCAAACATTTTTAACAGGGTTATGGCGTTTTGGATTTTCTTTTCAATGCTAAAAAAACTTAACTGTTCCATTTTTTCTCCGTTCTTTACAAAAAGTTTGCTCTAAACGGAAAAGCCATGCTTGTAGGTGTGTCTTTTTACACTGCCTGACCTTCACTTTCGAAAAACAAGCCCGCAATGGCCGGTTTTCCTAAGCAGCAACCTGAATTTCTCAGGATAAGAAAAAGTGGAACACTTTTACGACCGGATATCCAGTATCCCATACGCAATTTTTTGAATTTCCAGAATTTGTACATTGGAAATTTTGCGGTAAGGTTTTCTGGCATTCTGTTCCGCAATCCAGTCCTTTAATAAAAGTTCTGCCTCAAAATCTACTTCGCTGTACTCTGCCAGGAAAGCATATTTTTTCGCCTGCCTGTAATTTCCCCTTACTGTCATATAAGAAAAAGAAATTTCATATAGTGGCAGCAGTATGTTCGACGAAAGCATCTGCATAGGATGCAGTCTTTTCAGCTTTTCACGATAATACTCTGTCTGGGGAAGGGTTCCTCCAACTGCCACCTCATGAAATGACAAAAGATCTGTCAGTTTATGAAGGTGCATATTTTCACGCTCCTTTCTTTTCTCTGTAAAAACATCCATTCTTTTCCAACTGATCCAGCCTTTCTAAAATTTCTTCCTCTGAAAGACATTCTCCTTGTTTTTGATGCTTTAATTTTCTATACATCATTCTTCTGCAGACTGGGTGAGCCGGTCCATAATCATAAAGATATCTTGCTTCTCTTGCATTCAGATTACAAAAGATTGCAATCAGCAGCTGATAATATCCTGCCATTGTTTCATCTTTCATACACACCTCTTTCCTATCGGTATTTTAGCCGAAACGTTCCTCTTGCTAAAGGCAGAAAACAATCGGCATGTTCATATAAAGTTGCCCGAATTCTCGCCTCATAATTTTTATTCTTTTTGGCTTTCGGGTGCTCTCTTAATTCCTGATATAGCTGCTTTAACGTTGCATGTCCATTTAACTGTTCCAGTGTCATCCGCAATAAATGAAACCACGTCAGTGCAATGGAGTCCTGTTCTTGTATCTGGAATATTCCTTCCCTTCTAATTGAAAATGGTACAAGAAGAATTTCTTCTTTTTGAAAAAGCACCAGTGTTTCCGTCACAATAGGAATAAAGGGTTTTCCGGAATACTGTGTCTTACTGGAAGTGCAATGAAACTGCCCCTTAACAATCCAGGACTTCATATTTCCAATATGAAGCATATCTGCTGCAATAGAATGAAAGACGCCTTTCTGCCGGATATCTCCTACCAGAATTGCCAGATACCCATTCTGTCTTAGGCTGAAATACAGTTTTTTGATCACATAGTTCAGTTTTTCAATATAATCTTCATAATTTTCACATCTGCTCAAATCATCTTCATGCGGCCTGCCCCACATATTTCCGGAATACTGGATAATATCATGGTAAGGTGGGTGGAAAAAAATCAGGTCTGCACTATGCGCAACTTCATCCTTTAATGCATTCCAGTTTCCAATCCCCTTTGGCGGATGTGGGTTTAAATCGTATAAGACAGAGGGAATATGCAATTCCTCTGCCACATCTTGACTGGTCCCAGAACCACTCATGGGATCCAAAAATAAAAAATCCTTATTCTTTTCATATCGCCTGCATTTTTTTACAAACTGAATGAGTTTCGCTACAACCTGCGGGGAACAATTTCCTCTCCACTGATTGCTGCCTCCTTCTGCCGTTCTGGAAATGCCATAAAAGAAGTCAGGTCTTGTCCTACGCAATGCGTAAGCTCTCTTGTTCCTAACGTCTGTACAATCTGTTTCCAGTCGGAACCAAATTCTGTGCGCAAAATTTTACTTGCACGCTGTAAATCACTTTCCTGCACATTGTCACACTCCTTTCTGCATATACAAAAAAACGATACAAAAATCCCTTCTGATTTTCATATCGTTCTCTCTGCTTTTTATTTTTCTTTCTTCTCCTTTCCAAAAGGCAATAAAAAAAGCACTCAAAGAATTTCTTCCTGAATGCTTTTGATATACGCGCTTTTTAATTAAGTATCAAAACTTCAAAACTTCATTCTAACCTTATGGTCAGAAAAAAATTACCATTCTTCTTTATGAAGAATAAAACTGAACTACAAGTTTATGGTAACACAATATAGTGGTCAAGTCAACAAAATAACACTATATCCTGTTAGCCTGACTGCTATTTTTATTTTATGTATTATGCCTCAATCCACGATTCCAGTTGTATTTCTGCATTTCCAGTATACCCCCAGTCTTCATCTTCTATATATCTCCTACATTCTTTCTCCTTTATAAGTGGAACTCTAGATATTACTGTCCTCCAAAAGTTTACCAAAATATGAGAACTTAATTCACACGGAATCCTTATACACTCATCATCATGACGAACTTCATAACAATAAAAACCTTCTGGGAGACTATCTTTTTGAATTCTTCCTGCTGAAAAAAGTGCCCGAGTATCAAAAATCTCTATTTCTTCATAAGTTTCTTTTCGTGCATCATATCTCACCATATTATTTCCCTCTTCTTTCTACTGTCTTTACCTATTACGTCTATATTGTTCATTTCGCAAATCCATTTTTAAGTAATTTATAATATTACTAATGGAAAGAGCACCTTTACAAAGATACCAAGGTGTTCTTTGCTGTTCTTCCTGTAAGTATTGTTGTACCTCCTCTAAATTAATTTTCTGACTGAACAATTCTTTTGCTATTTTACTAACATAAGCAGTTATCTTTGCATACTGTTCAAATTTAAGGCTTTCTTTTCTAAGTTCTAATCGTATCATGTCACACATTTTTTTCTCACTGGAACATTGTTGAAATACTGCAATCCGACTATACGGACCTTGTATGTATGCTCTCCAGATACGCTCCTGCTTTGTCACAATAAATAAGATTTCCCGGTTCCCTTTTTTCCATATTTTTTGATACGCAGGTCTATCATATCTATCCCATACATCCACCAGATGTTCATCTCTGAAAAAAGCAAGATTTTTCCCTTCTTTCCGCATATACTGCTGAAACTCTTGCTGGCAGAACCCTTCTTCTATTTTTTTCTGCAAAAATTGGAACATGGAAAAATATTTTTCCCACTGATACTCCAATCGTTCATCTGAATATAAAAAATAATCTACCAATTGCTGCATATTTTCTAATAAGTATAGCCATATTTCTGCATCTTCTCGTTTCAGACAAAAAAGCAATTTTCCATAGTGATACACACGCAATTTCTCTTTTCGAACTACATAAGCATATTCTGAAAAAATATCTCCTTTATTGGAATGAGTTGTTTTTCGATACCACTCTGGTTGTAATGATTGTATATTTCTTTTATCAGTCAGATCCAATTTTTGATATGTTTGCTCCAAAAATTCCAGCTCTCGCTTTTCTGCAAATGCCCGGATAATCTGTTCTCCATATCCATTGTCCAGATATGCATCTGACACTAAATAAGTAGCTTTTCTAATCTTTCCATTTCCCTCTATTACAAAATATCCTTTTGTCATACTTTCTCCTTTCTCCTAAATCGTATTATTTTTCTAATCTTGGTACAGATATGTATCCAAATATTGTTTCACCCTATTCAATCCAGCCTGGTTTTCAGACGGTATTTTGCTTTCCGTTTCCAACCATGCAAGAAACAGTCTTCTTTCTTCTTCATACTCCCGGACCACACTCCGAAGTCTTCGGATCTCACGCTGGCAGGATAATACTCTTTCTTCATCTGTCATATCAGTTCCTTCCTTTTCTGTGCTTTATTCTCTTCTACTCTCATACACTCAAATCTATATTTGTTCTCATCACAAAAACTGCAATAATATGGATATTCCTTTTTTAATGCTTTATCTTTTTCAGGTAAAACTTCGTTTCCACATTTTTTACATATCAGTTTCTTCAATTTTTTCTCCTTTCATTTTAGGGTACAAAAAAGACACCAAAAATTTTTTGATGCCTTTCAGTAAATCTAATATTCCTTTTGTTCTGAAAAATGGTATTATTTTCTATCTTTTATTTTTAACACCTCTTCTTCGGGGATATTCAAAAGTTTACAAATCTCAGAAATCGGATAATTATTCTGCAGCATTGTAAGAATGACTGCTTCTCGCTCTTTTTCTCTACCCATTTGTTCGCCTTCTTCTTTCAACTTTTCTAATGCCTCACACATACTGTTTACCTCCATATTTCTACTCATACGAATCAGTTCCTTTGATCCTGTCATCTGACCGACAACTGTTAATAGATCTGAACCCATCTCCTTGTTTCCATACTTCTCCTGAATTTTTTCAAAATGGCCGGCAAAGATTTCCCTGGTAATTTCAAAAACACTTTGAACATCTGTATTATTGAACACATATCGGTCTGAATCCCGTACTTCCAAGAGGTTCATTTTGTAATCTGAGAAAATAGCGGCAATTTCTTCCGGCATTTCTACAATCATATCTTTCAGACAATACGGTCCGTCCCACTGTTTTTCTCCATAATACACTGTCAATGTGATAACCGGATGAAGCCGGTCATCTTTTTCATCTTTGATAAAAATTCATCTTCTGTCTTTTTCCCGGTATCTTTTTTATATTTGCGTGTAATTTCCTGATATTCCTTCAGGTAACTCATTGCATCATACACCATATGACGTAGCGGCATGGCATAATGAATATGCTGCTGGCTTTCAATTCCAAGAACAACAAATTCTACTCCATAAGCGGTCTTTTTAATGACATCTCTTGTTCTGGATAACGTTTCCTTATAATCTTTTAATTGAATGACACCGGAAACATCCGTATCCATTTCATGCAATGCCTCTGGCTTAATAACCTCTTTTCCTCCAAACACAACTACATTGAAAAGATCGGCAAACCGTTCATTATTCCGCCAAAAATCTTTAAATATAATATCTGCTTTTGTATGTTCCACGTAAATTCCTCTCTTTTCTACAACCAGTCACTCTCTTGTTACGATTATTATATCAAACTTCATAGGACCTGACAAATTGAATTTTCTATGATATTTCAGAGAATTCCTCTCCCTCCATTCTTTCATAAGCACACTTTTCCGGGGATATTGGACGGAAGACCGATGCTTGCAGGTATTTTCCTTCAGAAGCAATTCCATGATTTCCACCTAGGGAGTCCAAATACTGCTCTTTTCCTTTGGTAGCCGAGATATAGATGTATCTGCTCTCTTTTTGAAACCATCCACTTGGAATGTTCCCAAAGTAATCACGACTGATCAACAATGAGATGCTGAGTCTTCCTGCTTTTTCCTTTACCATACGAAAAAGAAGCTTAAACATCTCCTGTTCCACTCTGTCTGAAATCCCTTTTACATAGGCTTTTTCCAAAAACAGAACCAGTTGCTCTGGTTTCTCTTTCTTTCCCGTATCCTTTGTAAAATCTACAAATTGAAATTCTTTGTTCTCCCTTTCCATTTTTTCTTCAGATGCTTTTGTAAGCCGAAGGATTGCCCTAAGGACAATCTTACCTTGATAAGAAATATATATAATTTTCTTATTACTGTCAAAGCAGGATAGCAGACACTTTCGATACATTCCTGTCTTGTAACTCAAACAGGTTTTATCCGGCAGCTCCCCAATCTGCATCACCGGAAGAAAACGGTCTTCTTCCCAGATCTTCCATTCCTTTCTCTGAAGTTGCAGATTTTCTGCCCACAGTTTCATCTGTTTTTCTGAAATCGGAAAAGCAAGTTCCTTTTCCAGATCTGCATCATGGTATTTTAAGTCTTTAAATTTCCCCATAAGCTCTGCGACCAACAATCTACGCAACATTTCTGTCTGTCCGGTATCTCCTTTATAAAATTCATACAAAATTTCAGAACCGCCTTGTTCCAGAAATGTCTGGATATTTGCTTCATGTTCTCTGATAAACGAATCGGAGAAAGCAAAAGTGTTCTTCATCCATTCCCAGTGAGGATCATTTTTTACTAGTTCAGCATAGACAGACTGAAAATTTGGGTATCCACTTAATTTTTCTTTATTTGCTATCAAATACCGCAGTTGGAAACCATTTTTCACTTCTGGAAGAAAACGTACAACTTCTTCCCAGGAAAGAAACAAATCTAGTATATCCATCCCTACTAGGCCGGAAATATTTCCCAATTCTTCTTTCACCCACTTAGATAATGGTTTGTGGGATAAAAAAGCCGCAACTCTTTCCAGCGTTTCTTCGCTGGTTACCTTGTCCAAGAGTCTCTTTTTCACCACTTCCTGCATAACTCTCAACCGATCGTCTACCCTTCTATAATTTAGTTTGTGGTACAAACGGATATACGCTCTGTCAGGACAGACAGCAAATAATTTTATTTCCGCAAAAGTATACTCTTTTTGTAGCATATCTGTCTTTTCTATAGCAGAACATTCCTTTATTTTTCTGCATTCCTTTAAATTTTGAAAATTTAATGTATTTAGATTGACATACTCCTCATAAAATGCTTTTTGAAATAAAATAGAATTCCATGGAAGTTCAAGAAACAGTTCTGTATTTTCTTCATACAACTTCAAAAAGTGTTTTTTCTGATGTTTGACTGCATAAAGAAGTACTGACTCCTGATAATATTTCAATCGGTCCACCGCTTTTATGGCATACCGGTAAACCTCCTGTATATACCCTGCTCTTGTATAGAAATTCCCTTGCGAAATCCATCCTTGTCTTACAAATCTGTTTAAATCAAACAATAACTGTTCATTCTCCAGCCACCTTGTCAAAAAACAAGACAGCACGTCTTTATGCAAGCGGTCTGCGATTTTTCTTAATAACGGATAAAGTTCTTCTGCATTTTTTATAATCTGCCTATATGCCTCTTTACTTAACATTGGCAGTTGAAACTTTGACAAATACTTCAAAAGTTCCAATACATTCACTTTTCCTAAATCCTGAAAGAAGTGTTCTTCTCCAATCACTTCTCCTAAAAAGTCCCCTGTAAAAATCGGTTCTTTCAAAAACATTCGTTCTGAAAAGCTTAAATCTTGTAGCTTTTTATCACAATATGTTTCGAGAAACTCCAGATTTCCATTTAATGTACTGCACTCTTTTTCGGACAAATGGCTGGAAAAATAATATTGGAGATATACAGCTACGTATCTGTCCGAAATTGCTTCTGTTTTCAAAGCTGCTTCCAATTCCTCATAGGAACGGTCAAATAGTTTTTCATCGGCACTGCCGATAAACATTTCTATTCTATAGGCTGAAATTCCTGCTTCCAGTAGACTTATAATCTTTGAAAGAATTTTCGGATAGGCAACCAATTTCTTTCCATACTCGATTGGAAGCTGTTTTAATATTCTTCTCTTTTTCTCTGTATCAATTTCTTTTGTAAAAAGAAGGAGCTGCTGATTTGAAAATCCTAAAATCTCCTGCCAGCCAAGTCCTTCCAACCCCTTAATAATTTCCATGTGTTCCTTCACCGTCGTAAGCATCTTCTACCTCCGTTTTTATCAACCACTCTTTTATAGTTGCAATCTCTATCCCTTCTTTTTTCCCTAAGTTTAATAGCAGTTTTAAATATTCCCAAATTGCTGCTTTTGGTAATTTCCACCCCACTTTTTCTAAATATTTTTTTAGGAACTGAACCGTTGCTTTTATATAGGCTTCTTTTTGATAAGAATAGAAAAGTGAATCGATTTTCCAAAAAATCTCTTCTGCTGTTTTCTCCTGCTGCAGTTTCCAAAAATGCTGGTATGCTTCTTTTGTCTGCTTTTCCAGTTCAGCCACTTTTTTCTGTTTTGCGGCTTCTTCCTGTTCTTTATAAAACTTCTCCCGTTCCTCTTTCTCCATGTATAGCATTCTAAATTTCTTACTTCCAGCTTCTTCTATCCCAAGCTCCATTAGTTTTTTCCAAAATTCCTGTGCCTGTTCTTTCGGAAGCCAAATAAGATTTTCCTCTTTTTCCAAGACTTTTAAAAGAAAAGCAAAATATTTTTGTGGCTGAAACCGATAAACAGATTCTTCTATCCAGAAAAACAACTGCAGGACCTGGTTTGGTTGCAAATGAAGTTTCAAAAAATTCATCTTATCATATTCCCGTCTGTAATAAAATTCCTGAATTCCGACACTCTTCCATAAGAAATTCCGTTTTCCTTCTTTTCTGATTTCTTCCATGGATCGGTTATCCAAAAGAAGTTTTGCAGTCTGAAATTTTAAATCCGTATCCAAATCTTCGATATAGGAAAGAATATAGCCATACTTCTTTTTTTCCGGTTCTTCCCATTCAGAAATCGCTTTTCCTTCTCCCTTTGTAAGCAATTCTTTTATAATCTGTCGGGGATCTAAGAAATTCTTTTCTGCAAATGTTTCAAAAATTTTATGATTTTGATAATTCTCTTCTTGCAGCATCTGTTGAATATAATCTACATCTGTCAATTCCTGATAAATCTTCAGATACTCCTGAAGTTCCTGTTCCGTAAAAGACTGATTATATAAAGTCTCCCGTATTTTTTTATCAAAATCCTTTTTCCCCAACAGGGAAAAGATTTTCTTTGCCTGTGTTTTACATGATGGAATAAAAAACCAGCTAGGATTTGCCTGTCGCTCTCCTGCATAAGTATGAAGCAGTGCATATATCTTGGAATTTTTAACAGTTACCTGACATTTCATGGCGCCTAAAATCCCATCATATCCGCCGATTTTGATTTCATAAGAACGATGCTTTTGTATTAGTTCTCTGCAAAGCTGATAAAGCTCCTCCGAATATTCCTTTTCCTGGTTACATATAAAAATGCAAAAACTTTCTGAAGCACGCTCCCATGTTATCTGGCTTACTGTTTCTAACTTGTCTTCCTTTGCAGCCTGCAGCATCCGCAGGTTTAAATAAAAAATTTCTTCTTTTTGGTAACCTGCCTTTCGCATCTGCTGAAATAGATCTGAACGTTCTTTTACGTAGGTATGCTGCATCTTCACCAAAAGTTTTAATCTCGAAAATATCTGTTTTCTTTCTTTTTTAATTTCCTTTTCATAAGTTCTGAAAAACCAGATATACATTTCAGCATTTTGGAAGATATTTACTGCTCTTTCATTTTCAAAGAAAGAGCATACATTTTCTTTTAGCATTTCCCAGATTTCTTTTTTCCCTTTGAATAAAAACAGGATACACATACATTCTGCAAGTTCTTTGTATGAATAACTTTTAATCCGTTCATAATAAAACTTTTGTTTCTTTTCAGACGGAGTTAAAAAACACATAGCCCCTGCCAGATAAATATCGGTTTTCGCTTCTCGTTCTATCCGTTTCAGAAAGTTTTCATATTGTGTTCCCACATACATTTGTGCTTCATGAAAATCAGACATAGTTACAAGGGCAAATGCCAGTGCCCTGCGGATTTGAACAGTATCCCCTATCTTTTCTTCATACCTCTCCAGCATCTCACCCGGATACTGAAAGGTATAAGCGTCTTCCTCCTTTTGTTCTTTCCCTATTGGAAGAAAACGTTTATCTGCCTCTTCTTTTTCAAAATACCGTATCTTATCATTCTTTGTTGAGGTAAGGAAAATGATATGCTTCATAGTCTGAAAACTGTTTGCATCTATTTTTTCTTTTAATATATCCATTTGTTCTCCTTTCTGGAAAGGGCTGTCTTGCACAGCCCTTTATTTTCTTTTCTTTTGTGGTTAATCTGTTATGTAATTACAGTCCCGAACAATTGGGATTTTACCTTTACGAATTTCATCAAAGGCTGCTCGATACCCACTTTTTTCGGGTTCTGTAAAATTCACTTCCCATTCTTTAATCACCTCTTCTAATGCGAGTTTTTTCGGGTTTAAAATCACAAGACCATGCAAAATTCCAGATACAATCCTTTGATATTCTTCTGCATATTCCCTACGATCCAAATCGGTATCTGCATACCAGCAATCCAACTTCGGATCATTTGCAGACTTTTCCATGGTGGCAGCTGCATCGGATAGTAAAATCTTGATGTTTTGGAATCGCTCTCATATTCTTCTGAAAGCCAGATAACCGTTCCCTTTGAAAAGATGGGAGGCAGATAACCATTCTTGGAATATTCCTCCATTATTCCAAGAATATCCTCCCAAGTAACTTGACGGAAGGAATAAGGTTCCTGGGTATCTGCTAAATAATAATCGTCATCTGATAAAGAAATTTCTCCTCTTTTTATCCCAGAAATTCTTCCATCTCCATCTTTTAAAATCTCCGTTACAACATCATTTGGATAGAAAAAGTCCATACCTCTGGCAATCTTTTCTGCATCTTCTGTCCTTCCCTGTTCTGCCAGTCTACTTTCATGTTCTTTTATTCCTTCAATGATCCTCCACCATTCCTCTTTGGAACTTTTCAAACCGTTTTCTTTGCTGCTGTCTTCTGGAATTTCTTCCGAATCGGCAGCTACCAGCTCACAATTCTCCTGATCGAGTACATCACTGTTTTCGATATAATTCATTTCTCCTAATGGAATTTCATCTAAATGGTCCTTCGCGTATTCCAGTGCCTCCGGGAAGGTTTTTATTGCTTCTGGCAGCAATAATTCCCCATGATAATAAGCATTACAGAGAATGGAGCAGGAAAGTTTTTGTGGGATATTCTTTTTATCCTTGCAAAATTCAATCGTCCAAATCAGGTTTTCAGGTATATGCTCCATTTCTGGCAAATACATACTGCATGTCTCCTCCTGAAATTCCCACTGAGTTGCTTTCCCAAAATCAATCCAGCTTCCTTTTCCATAATTTGCACAACTGACCTCATGCTCCGGCTGTCCGGATATGACAGAATAAAATCCATTACTTTGTACCACGTTAGGTATTCTCTTCTGTCCTAAAAATTTTTCCTGTCGGTGTACTCTGATAATAAATTCTCTTTTCTCTTGTATAACCCGTTTTAATTGTGCTAAATTTTTAATTTCCATCCTGTTTCCTCCTTACGCTGCATTTTTCATCTGTTTTTTCTCTACCGGCAATAATTCCGGATAAGTCTGTCTGGATAGTCCCAAACGTTTTACATAAGTCTGCATTTCCTGCGAACTGGAAAAAAGTTTTGCCTTCCCAAGTTCCGGGACAAACTGCTTTCCATTCCAAAACAACTCCTGTTCTTCTTCACTTTCAATAGATACCAGTACCCAAGCACGGTAGCAAATCTGCGGATCCATTCCCGTATACCAAAGATGTTTTTGAGCAAATATCTCAGCTTCTCTTAAGCTTTGAAAGAAAGCGGCTTTCCAAATTTTTGCGGTTACAATACGTTTGTTTCTGATTTCCTGAAAATACTGGTCTTTTCCCAGACGGATTGCATACCCTGTACGCCAGAAATCCTCAATCCATTCTTTTTTCTGCTCCATAATTCCTCCAATCAAAAAAGAGACCTGAAAAAGTCCCTTGTCCTGTTTCTCTATCCCATGTATTCTAAAAGTTTCTTTACAATCTGATGCGGAAGCTGTTCCAGATTCTCCGCATTGATACAGGCATTCCCGTAAATATTTTGAATATCCTCCTGATCCCTTCCAATCGCTGCCACAAACAAAGTAATCTGTTTCTGCTTCAGCTGCCTTTGTACCTTCTGTAAATCTTCCCTTGCTACTTTTCCGCCATAGCCTTGTGCATTTGGAAGTCCATCACAGAAAAAAACCAGGATTTTCATCTTTTCCTTTCTTTTTACCATTTTTTCTGCCATGTAAAGAAGAGCCGCCCCATCTCTGTTGGCTCCGCCTGTCTCCATATCCAAAATCCGGTACTTGCCTTCCTCTTTCTCACCAAACTCTAAATAGGAATGCAAACACACAATTTCCTCTCGTTTCCTGCCTATATGCTCTCTCCCTGTGCAGTGTCCATTCACACATACCGGTATCCCAAATACCTGTGCAAATTCCACCACACAAAGGGCTGTCAGCACAGAGGTTTCCCACCGTTTCCTGTCAATGGAACCAGACTGATCCAATAAAAATCCAATCGCTGTATCCATGTTTTGAGAAGGAATTTTGGTCTGAAAAATTCTTTTTTCAGGATTCCAAAGATGTGCCATATCCAATCTTTTTCCTATATACTGGTAACGTAAAATATGGGTTTTCTTCCTTTTTAAAACCGGTAGTAAATCCTGCTTCATTTTCATTAAAGTATGTTTTATCTGCGGTTGAAAAAATTCTATATTTTTGATATGCGGTTTGTGAAATGACTTCTTTTCGGAAAACACGCTTTTTAATTTCCCGGTTC
>ENA-OQIG01000925-OQIG01000925.1-human-gut-metagenome-genome-assembly--contig:-NODE-925-length-14568-cov-2.040925_pt1 | contig 14568 bp, 20 predicted proteins | sample MGYA00242576_ERZ504741 | MGnify/ENA primary metagenome ERZ504741 (study PRJEB26092, sample SAMD00036436) | human gut metagenome | host: Homo sapiens | study: EMG produced TPA metagenomics assembly of... | reverse complement strand
TGTCACGCACCCAGGATGCCTGCCAGCTTTCACCTGCCTGCATGGTCTGCAGGTTGCCTTCCCGGTCATAAGTGTGACGGATGTCCGCTCCCAGACTGCTGGTGATGCGGGTGCAGTAGCCTTCGTCGTCATAGGTGCGGCTGACGGTGTGTTCTCCCTGCCTTTCCTCTGTAACCAGGCCTGTCTTCCTGTCACGGGTGAACTCCAGCAGGTTCTCGCTGTTCTTCGCCTTGACGAGCATGCCGTCCTTGTCATACGTGTAGAGGGAGACTTCCCCGTCATACTGTTCCTCCTTCAGGATATTGTCCAGTCCGTCGTACTGGTATTCCGTCCATTTTCCTCCGGGACGGTTCACACGGGTGACACGGCCCGCACCGTCGCGCTCGTACTCACGCCGCAGGCGTCGAAGCCGGTTTCCGTAACGACCTGTCCCAACCCGTCCAGCTCGAAGAAATAGTTGTCGCCCGCCTCGTTGCCGATGCGCCGGAGCTGCAACTCGCTGTTGTAACCGAAGGTGATGTGGTGCCGTTCCTGCTCGCGGCTTTTCAGTACTCCCAGTGCCCCATAGGTGAACCTGACCTCGCGGATGTTGTCGCTGGCATGTACCATGTTCCCCATGGCATCGTACTCAAACCGGTGCACGTTGCCGTCCGGCTCTTCCAGCCGTATCAGGTTGTCCGCACGGTCGTAGGCATAACGGGTAACGTTGCCTTTCACATCCACCGCCTGTACAAGCCTTCCCCTGCCGTCGTACTCCCACCGGCGGAACAGTCCGTTGGGGAACTGCAGCAGTTCCAGATCGTACCTGTCGTTGAACGTGAGCGTGTAAACCCGTCCCTGCCCGTCCGTTATGGTGCGCAGTACGCCTCCCTCGTAGGTATATTTCACAGTTTCTCCGCCCGGTGTGGTCCGGCTGACGACGCGGTCCAGTCCGTCATAGTCCCATGAAAGCCTTTTTCCACCCGGAGTGTAGAGCGAGACGAGGTTGCGATTGCGTCATAGTCCAGGAAGGTGTCCTCCCCGTTCTCGTCCGTTATCCGGACCGGCTGACCGAACTCGTTGTAGGCGGTCTTACGGGTATAGCCTTCGGGATTGACCGTGACCTCCAGCTCCTGAAAGCTGTTGTATTGGCGGCGGGTAATTCCTCCGTTGGCATCCACTATCTTATAGATGAGTTTGTCCTCACCGTAATAATATTCGGTTTCGGCATTTTCCCCGTTGCGGATATGGGTATATCCCTTGCCGTAACGGATGAAATATTCCATCACGCCCTCCATCGCCCATGTATGCACACAGCGGGCATTCTCCCCCTTACCTTCATATTCCCAATGGAAGGACATGCCTCCCTGATTGGTGAGTTGCACCAGCAGGTGCCCGCCGGAATAGACGAAATGCTTGCTGACATCCAGCGCATCCACGTTTCCACCATGTCGCCCCGGTCATTCGTAACCGGTAACGGACCAGCTTCACCTCCTCGCCATCCTGATTCACGGAAACGCAGAGCACCCGTCCCGACTCGTCGGTTTCCACTTTCAGGAATTCTCCCGTGAGGATATGATTCCTGCCAGCCTTCCCCCCGAAGCGTATTCGAAGCGGATCCGGAATCCGTCCTTCGTGGAAATGCCTGACACCATGCGGTAACCGAAACGGTTTTCAGGACCGTCAAAGCGGTATTGCAGTCCCCGGATGTCCGTAAGCAGGTAACCCCGGCCATCGAGTGTCCAAGACAACTGTTCCTTGCGGTCAAAATAGGAATCTCCGGGTTTCAGTACGGGCAGGAAAGACTCCCGTCCGTCAGCATGACGGAATGCGAACGCCCCTTCCTCCAGCTGCCGTATTCCCAGATTGTAGCTGTGGTGCCAATTGTATCCCAACGGACCGTCCACGGCGGCATCACTGTATAGGTACGTTCCCATACGACGGGAATCGGACCCGGAAGCTCAAAGTCTGCATTGGTGTGATAGACCCTGCCCGTAGCAGCGTCCACCGGCTCACCGAAAGTCTTGCACTTGATGGGCTGGAGAATGTCCGCCAGCCTGTTCATGCCTTTTTTCCTCAGCCTGTCGATCAGGTTCTGGAAGCGGTCGCCTATCTTCTTCCACATCTTGCCCAAGCCTTTCAGTCCGAACTTCATCGCCAGCGCAAATACATCAATGGTAGGCGGTCCTCCCACAAGCACGGGATTTCCTACGGATGTGATGGTGGAGAGCATGGAAGTGGGGGCAAGCAGGGCCTTGCTCACCTTCCTGGGCTTCCCCTTGCGGGGAATCGTCGGTATTCCCACAATGTTGCATGAGAGTGCCGGATGTGTGAGGGAGGAACAGGGCGCACCGTCCGCCAGAACAGTGGAACTGCCCATCCACATCTCGGACTCGGACATACCGCTGACCAACGGAGCCGGATGCAATACAAATGCCGGCAGATGCACGATGCCGATACCTGCCTGCGCAATCCACTGGTTATGCACCTTGACCGACGGAGCCATACTCTTGAGGATGTTGCACGCCACTCCGGCCACTCCATCAGCGCAGGCGGCATGGCAGCCGCCATGCCGGCCATGAGGTCTGCCATGAGGTCGTACACCTTGCCTACATGAGGCACAGGCATGATGGGAGAGGGAGGGGTAACGGTAGGATGCATGTCTATCCCGATGGACAGGTCGCCGAACTTGGCGACAGGCATACCCGGCATGGAAGGAAGGATTCCGCCCAGACCCGCCTGAATCTCGTCCAAAGCCGCCTTGGAGGCTGAAAAAAGGTCGGCAAAGCCCCGTCTGACGCTGCTGCTACCGGCGGCGTCAGCTATATTCTTGAACACATCTGACATGGTGAGAATTTTTTAGAATGTGAAAAAGAGACAACCGGGCGTTCCAACCGGTACACTCCGGCTGTCCCTGTAAGGACTTACCTATGCATCCTGTGCATAGTCGCTGTTCCAGTCGTTCTCGTCATCCCCTTTTGTACCTTCCAACTTGATGACAAAACTCTTTGCCGGGAAATAAGGAGTCAGGTGAATGTCGAGGAAAATACGGTCTTTCTGCTTCGGATCGCGCTCGAAACGAAGAATCTTGAATTTCTCAATCAAGCGTCCGGGACCCTGTATGCTATCCAAAAACTTGCTGATCTGACCACGCAAATCCCTTTCCGCCTTGCTGTTCCAGTTCTCAAAGGCACGGCGGTTGAGGAAATCCATCAGCACTTTCGTTACCCAATCGAACACACGGACTACGGAATAGGTCTGCAATCCCAAGTTGTCCCCGTTGAACAATGTCTTGGCAGAGAAAGCCATCACCTTGCCGTATTCCTTCACCATCGGAATCAGGCCAATCTTCTCGATTTCGGAAATCTCGCTTTTTTTCAGGTTGAAAGCCACCCCGTCCACCTCGCTCATGGAACCATACTTCTTACCGGCGGTAACCTGTGCCATTACCGTCTTGTACACACTGCCGGCCAATGCCGCAGAAGGAGGAATCAGCAAGTCTTCGGTTTCGCCCAGTTCCGCATAGCGTCCCCGTCCTACCAAATAGTTGCAGGTCATACATACGTTGGATTTGTACACATCGCCTCCCGAAAGATTGGAATCAAAGAACATTTCAATGACATCATCCGGTTTTTCCAGATCAGCGAAATCCGTGTAAATCATCACCTTGTTGTCATGCGCAATCTTTGCCCATTTTTCAACAACCTTGTTGGAACCCAAATATCCCGGGATAACCAGCAGGGAATAGTTGGTACGCAAGTCCAAACGGTCATAATTCGCACGAAGCTCGTTTGCAATGGCATCGATAAAGAAGGAGTTGTCCAAATCGGTAAGCTGGCTCATCGAAGCGTTCACAATGGAGATATTCTTGATCTTGTCGGAATCCGTATTCTTGTAGAAGAGCATGACCGTGCGGTAGGACTTCTCCAACTGCCTGACCTCTTCCACCGCTTTCAGCTGGTTCTGGGATAGCAGACCGGACACCGCCGCAGACTTCTTCTGGCACAGCTCCACCATCTCACTGATGGATTTGTTGCCTTTCAACATATCGACCCACATCTCAAGCCGTTTTTCCAGCTCCTTGCGCTCAGCCGCCCGTTCGGGGTCGGAAAGGAATATGTTCCGCCGTGCCTTACGCTCCGGATTCATGTTCTGTATGCCGTCCACGGAAGATTCCAAGACATTGAAACCGCCAAACTTAGCCAGAATCTGCAATTCAGCGTTCAGATTTCTGGACTGCGCCACAGCCTGTTGCTGCTGTACGGCTGCTTCTCTTTGTGTATTCTGTTCGCTCATAACTATCATTCATTAGTGGGGTTAGACTTCTCATTGTTCTTCAAATCGTCCAAAATGGCAGAAATCGCATTGACAAACGCTCCACGTGTCTCCGGATTTTCCAGTACCCGTTGCAGCACCTTGTTGGAACGCAACGACTTCTCCATCCTGTCCGCAAACTGCTTTTCCGCATTCAGGCGGACAAGAATGAACTCTGTTCCGTCATTTTCCTGACAGAAAAATCACCGACATTGTGGAAACGGAAATTTTCCTCTACGGGAGCACCGTCCGCATCCGCGAACTCGATATCTATTTCCGGCCGAATGTGCAAAGACTTCGTCAATGTTGGTCAGACCGGCAACCACTTCGGGAGCCACCGGCTCATCCTTCGTCAGCTGTTCCACCAATAAGGTTCGATTTTGTGGAATTTCCGCAATACCTTCGGAAGCGTCAATCTTCACTTCGTTTCCGCCGATTCCATAATTACCAAGATCCATACTTATTCAATTTTAAATTTAAAATATATATTAATTAAATCTCGCTCAACATGAAAAACTTCCCCTTCTTCTGGCCTTCGCCTGCCGCATATCCGGATTGTCCACCAGTTCCTTCCAATCCTCCCCAATCCATTCGCAGAGCTGCCGTTCCAATATCCCGACATCAATCGGAGCGCGAACCAGTCTTCCCGTATGAAGAGCCAGATACGCCGCATAAACGAACGTGGAACCCCGCCTGATTTCGGCAGAAAGGTAGCTGCCTCCTGCCAGGGCAAGCAAAAAATATTCGAAAGCCTGTTCCATCTTTCCATCCTCATAGCGCAGGAAACCACACATGCGATAGCCTTCCATGACATAATAAGGGTCCTTTTGCATGACGCTTTTTTAGCCATCATGTCATACAAGGCAACCGCTTCCTCCCGTTTTTTCCCGGCTGTCAGAATGGCCGCTTTCATGGAAACAGCCATTTTCCAATAACTATATCCTGCCGTTTCACCGCCCTGCATCGCCTTTTCCGCCTCCCGGACGGTTTCGTCGCTGTATTTCATGCTATGCTTATATTCCCTGATAGCATAACATGCCTCGGATGCGATAAGCAGAGCGGAAATCCGGATATTCGTATCCTTTATTTCCTGTGCAATATCCAACAGTTTTCGGATTTCCCTGTCCAATAATTTCAATCCTGCTTTTGTGTAGAATCCATGACAACCGTAACCTGCTGCTTGAACCGATTTTCAGGTGCAATCAGGTCGTTACCGCTATCCGACCGTGCCATCCGGTTATGCAAAGCCGCCGCCATATCGAACTGCGGGCGTATGCAAACCACTTCCCGAGACTCACCCAGCCGGATACTCCTGTTCTTTTTCAAGTCAACGGTTGTCATCCGGATTCTGCGGGACACCTTCTTTCAGCACATTGCCGAACCATCCTGTCCCGGGAATACCCCCTTTCCTGTTCCGGAGGAAAGTACAGACAGAAAAAGGCATCATCCAACCGGGAGATACATGCCTTGAAACGCAACATCTCTCTCCACAAGTTGCCCGCCGTATGCTCAACCGACACATCAGGAATGTATTCTTCCTTCAGCAACCCGTCGTGCCTCAGAGCCCTGAGAATATCATACTTCTCCTCAACCTTTTCTGAAAACCAACCGGCATATTCCTGCCAGAGCTGTTCGGTGTATTCCTCGTCATCCCCCTGTACGGCGTATCAAAACGAAAGAATATGTCATCGAACTGCCCTACCGGAGAACGTTCTATTTCCAGAAACCTGTCCACCAAGTCCACATCGTTCTGCCCGACAATCCATACAGACAGTTTCCAGTCCCTGTTGCCGACTATGTCCGCCCAGTAATCGACCGCTTTGTAATATTCCTGTATCACAGATGCAGATGCTCCCATGGCCAACCGAATTATGAGTTAAACTTTACTATTCCTCCCGAAACCGTTACGTTTCCCTTTCCCTCTATCATCAGATTTACACCGTTGACCGTTCCGTTCTTTGCAGCAACATCGTAATCCTTTGCCGCCTCCTGTTTGATATTGGTACCGCTGCTGCTAATTATACTCTTTTCGCTGCTGAGCACCATACATTCGTTGCCGGACAGCAATGTTACACTTTTCCTGCCTTCGAGAGCAATGGTATCGGCCTGCAAGCTATCGACTTATCATCCATTACGATGACCGATTCCGCCTCGTTGGTAAGGGTAATGCTCTTTTTCGCCATGACGGTAATGGCATCCGTGCCATCCAACATGATCAGCTGTTTTCCCGTCTGGTCGGTAATAACGATGCTTCCCGTTTCATCATCGAAAACGATGGCATTGCCGCTGCGTGTGATAATGCTCTTGACCTTGTTGTCCTTGTCCCCTCCTTTACCAGAACCGGAATGGAACACCGATCCCGTAACATAGGGGCGGTCCGGGTTGCCATGCTCGTAGCTTACCATAACCTGATCGCCGACTTCCGGAACAAATACCCATCCGCGATTCTTGGGAACGCACCACTTACTCCCGCATTAGGAGTCTGCACCCTGATCCAATTGGTTGTCTTGCCGTTTTTCTGCCAGTCGAAAGCCACTTTCACACGTCCCTGTCCCTTGTCGTCGTTGTTTTCCTTCACCGTAGCCAGTTCCGGCAACGCCAACGGCCGCTTCACATCGGGAACAGGAATATGTACCGTACCGTCCGGCACACCGACAAAACTATTGGAGTAATGTCCGTCACGGCGTACCTCATGCTCAATCCCGACAATACGGAACTTGCCTAAAGGAGGCAGTTTCATCCTGTCGGGGAAAGAAACATCGATGATTTCACCAATCCTTATCCGGCAAGTCTTTCCTATACCTTTGATGTTCAGAAGATTGGCTCCAGACGCATTCTTTACAATCCTCATCTGTTCGTCCAGTTCCGCCTTGTCCGTTACATGGGGGTCGGCAGCCGAGGTCGTTTTTGCGGTATATGCCTTCTCAGAGCAGCTGTGTGCAATAGACTGAAGGTCGTTCATGCCATCCGGTTTGGCAGGCGTATCCGCATTATGCTGTTTGTTCTCCTGCGCTACATAATCGTATCTTGCGGATTTACCCGGTACCAGATTGGCAACCAGACGTACTTCCTCCAAATCCATGTCATAAACAATCTTCTCCGTATTGTCCCTGTCAGGCTTGCCGAAATACACTTTCGTCCCGTCATAATAGAACCACTCCCCATAAAGAGCCGAAAGGCGATTCATAAAGTCAAAGACACTCTCGTTATACTGTGCCATGTAGGGTATGGGCGCCGCATACTTGGGATTGGAAACCAGATTGACCTTTCCATACTCCTGCGTCGCCTCCTTTATTATGGTAGAGAGGGACTGATCCATCCAAGAATCGAGTGTCCTGTTGTTCTCATACAGTATCGTAGGGCTTGTTCCGTGAATGGCCACTCCGCCTGTCTCGCCCATGCTTCCAACCATTTCCACTTGAGTGATGATTCCCTCGAAGTCATAACTTTCACCCGTCTGCCTATGGACAAATGAAATGCTGGCAGTCTCCCCGATGTAGCCGATGAATTTTTCCGGGGTCTGTTGGAACGTATTGTTAGGCGACAGATAATTCACCACCACAGTGAAGGTGTGATGCCGGTTGAAACCCTGACGGAGATGCAGTGAAACGAATTTCTGTTCTTCTCCTTTCACGGTTACTTTAGTAGCCACCAAATTCAGAAAACTTGCTCCCATACTATCTTAAACTATGATTTTAAATAAATAATCCGACTGGTCGGTATGTTTTTTGGCGCCGAAATAACCGGAATTGGTATATTCCGGCACCTTAAAACTTTGATTAGGAAACAACCATTAGTTGTTTTCCGGCCAATCCTGTACAAATGTAGCCTCGTCCATCTTCACGGTCTGTGCAGAAATGGCGAACTTGATTGTCATCGGATACTGGTTAGCCACATTCAGTGCCTCTTCGTAATCCACCACATAACCATTTTCGAACACCAATTCCTTCATTTTGGCATCTTCATCCGCTTTCTTGAAGACGATGTTTCCGTTTACGGGCTGGTACTGCTTGAACATCTTATCCAGCACAATGGTATCGGGAGTTGATTCGACTTCCACATAGATTGTGCCACCATAAATGTCAGATGCCGGACGGCTTTGGGGTCCACATCACGATTGAACTTAACTCTCCAGGTCAGTACATCAAACTCTCTTGAGTCCGAAAACTTAAATGACGCTTTAAATGCCATATTCTCAAAGTTTTAAATTAAAAAATAAGTTGATTTTGAAATATCCGGTCAAAGGAGGCCTGCTACAGTCCTATCTTTGTCCTTCAATTTCTGCGCCCAATATATGGCATTTTCTGAAAACTACAAAGAACTTTTGATGATTTTTTCTTGTTTTTACCGAAAATATGCCCATAAGCATAAAAAAAACGCTGCCAACAATAGCCGAATTATTTTTTTTGCCTTATATTTGCAATGTTCTCCTGCGCAATTTTTAAATCTTACGATTATGGAACAGGAGTTGGTTTCATCAATCTTGATGATTCTGTAAAAATTGCGCTTAACATAGCACTTGCAGTGGCTCGTGAAAATGCGAATGAGTGTTATACACCCTCGCATTTGTTGAAGGCTCTACTTCATAAAGATGTAGGGTTAAGAGATTTTATAATAAGTATAGGCAAGGATTTAGGCTATCTGGAGGAATGGGCGGACGTATATATCGAACAATGCCCGAAATCCACCCAGTTGTCCGAAATCAAGCCTTCGGAACGGATTGACGCCGTTTTCCGTGCCGCAGACGATGCACGAATCCAGTTCGGGCTGTTCGACATCAATCCCATCTGTGTGCTATTGGCACTGGCAAAGCCGGTGTCGCTTTTTCCAGCGACCAGCTCAGGTCTTTCCCCATTCTGGAAAAGGATATCCATTCCATATATATAGGTAACGGGCAGCCGGCATGTCCTTCCGCCACTACGGAGAAGTCCTATGCCCCGACTTCCGCCTCATCCTCCTTCTTGGGCAAATACTGTGTGGATCTAACCGAAGATGCGGCCAACAAGCTGCATCCGGTCATCAACCGCGACCGTGAAAACCGTATGGTCATGGAGATACTGGGAAGCCGGAGCAAGTCCAATGTCCTGATTGTCGGTGATGCCGGAGTAGGAAAGACAGCACTGGTTTACGGACTTGCCTGGGAGATAGTCAGCCATAAAGTGCCCTCGTTTCTGGAAGAAACCCGTGTATTTGAACTGGACAACGCCTCCCTGATTGCGGGAGCACCTACAAGGGGGAAATCGAGGACCGCCTGAAAAATATCCTGAAAGAATTGCGGAATATCGACAATGCAATCCTGTTTATTGACGAAATCCATGTATTGCTGGACAACCGACAAGGAAATACCGGTGCGGGAAATGTATTGAAATCCGAACTGTCGCACGGCGATCTGACCGTCATCGGCGCCACCACCATTGACGAATACCGCAAAATCATCGAGCCGGACCATGCTTTCAGCCGCCGTTTCGAGGTCATACAGGTAAGCGAACCGGACATAAAGTCCGCTATCCAGATGCTACACTCCGTGCAGAAACAATACGTGGACTACCATCATGTAAGAATCAGCAACGAAGCCGTAGCCGAATGTGTCCGTCTTGCCAAACGGTATATCAAAGACCGCCGTCTGCCTGATTCCGCCATCGGTCTGCTGGACATGACGCTCTCCGCCATCAAGATGGTCAATGAAACAGGAAAGAAGAATGTGGAGACCTGCTGTCCGGGCTGGATGAAATAGAAAAGGATGAAAAGGACCTTCAGGAAAAGACCGAAGAACTGAAAACGCTGCTTTTCGTAATGCACAACAAATTAAGCCCCATCCTTTTAGGAGTCATACCCGATGAAGCGGACATTCATGAATTGCAGGAGTATGAAGAACTGACCGGCTATCTGAGAAACGCATTGAACGTCCTCCTCCAATTTGCAGAGAAGAAAATAGAGGAGGTAGGTATCTATGAGGTAGCCGCCGTTGTCGCCAGCAAGACAGGCATCCCTATCGGCAAGATACAGTCGCAGGAAAAGGAACGGCTACTCAATATGGAAGACTATCTGAGGCGACGCGTCGTCGGACAGGACCAGGCCCTGAAGACATTGACGGATGCCATCCTGGAATCCCGTAGCGGCATGAACAAGCCGGGACAGCCCATCGGCTCCTTCTTCCTGCTGGGACCCACCGGTACCGGCAAGACCGAACTTGCTAAAGCACTGGCGGAGGCACTGTTCAATGACGAGAAATCCATGATCCGCTTCGACATGTCCGAGTTCAAGGAAGAACACTCCGCCGCCCTGCTGTACGGAGCACCTCCGGGATATGTGGGATATGAGGAAGGCGGCATGCTGGTCAATAAAATACGGCAACAGCCATACGCCGTTGTCCTCTTTGATGAAATAGAGAAAGCGCACCCGTCCGTATATGACATTTTCCTGCAAATCATGGACGAAGGAAAACTGCATGACCGTCTGGGCAAGGAAGGAGATTTCTCCAACTCCATCGTGCTGTTCACATCCAATGTAGGAAGCGAGTGGCTGACCAAGCAACTTGAGTCCGGCAATGTTCCGTCCACCACCCAGATCATGGAGGTAATGGGACAGTATTTCCGTCCGGAGTTTCTGGCACGCCTGTCTGAAATCGTTCCGTTCTCCCCCATCCGTGAAGAGATACTCCTGAAAATATTCGACATACAGCTCAATGGAGTCAGAAAACTTCTGGACAAGCAGGGTATCGGCATCACCATCAGCGATGATGCCCGTAAAATGCTTGCACACAAAGGATTCACACCCAAATACGGTGCCCGCCAAGTGCCGGTGTGATCCGTAACTATCTGCGCAGACCGATTTCACGGCTTATCATCAACGAGGAGCTGGGCAAAGGAAAAAGTCTGGAGGTAGGTCTGGACGAACAGAATGAATTAACCTGGAATATTCACCAATAATCAAGTATCGTATGTTTGGATATACCGTATTCTTAAAGATAGCAACCTGGCTGCCTCCTCACTGACCGACATGTACAAGGACAGCTACCAGCTCATCGGCTGCGAATTCGGATTTGCCCAAGGGATAGATATCAAAGGACAGGCACAGACCGAGGTAAAAGGCGGCACGTTTTATGTAACCTATCCCCATCTTCCCAACCGTGACATGATCCAGTGGATGCTGGATGCCCGTAAATACCAGAGCGGAGCCATCGTAGTTCATGACAACCAAGGCTCCACGCTCGAAAAGATACTCTTTGAGAGAGCGACTTGTGTGGATATGGAAATCAGCTATATCCGGCAAGGCAAAAGCTATATTGCGACCAAACTGACCGTACAGGCACAGAAACTGGCATTCGGTACAGAAGAGTTTGAAAATCAGTGGGTGTTTTAAAAACAGCAGCGTTATGGGACTTTTTAATTTTCCGCAAGTGGACAGCAACGTGAATGTCATATTCAGCGTTGACGGCGACGAATATGCAGTGGAACAATTCAAAATAGGTTTTCACCAGCCAGTAGATAACCTAAAGAACCAACCGGAAGGCGAAGTGCGAGGGGGACGAATCATGATAACCCTTTCGCAGACGGTGAAAAGCAACATCTACGGATGGGCTGTGAAACCGTGGGTGAAAAAGAACGGGGCAGTTCTGTTCAAGACCGGAACATCCGGGGTGATATTTGAGGTGGCGTTTACGAATGCGTATTGTACAAAGTTACATAGAGCAATTAACATGGGACAAGGATTATCAACAACACTGGTTCTTTCTCCAGAGAGTGTAAACGTGAATGGTATTGATTTTGATAATCAGTGGGTAAAATAAATAATTACAATTATGCCTGAATACAATGACAGAACTCAAACATTCATATCGAAAGATGATTCTTTCAAATGAATAGGATGGATATTATTTATACAGGATATGTTGAAGGGCTTGGCTATGCCTTTGAAGAACAAATATATATTGATGAATCATTATATAGGCAGAATGGAGATAATTTTTTTCATTCAAAGTCTATACAAAGAATTGATTATTCTCCAGAATCATATATAAGAAGTTTACATTTAACAGAAGGACAAATCAAAAATGCTATTTGCTTTTCCAATCCGGACGGGACTTTTTCTGTAAATATGGGATTTAATGCATTTGGAAAAAGAATAGTGAAGGTTTCAAATTTAGATGATGTAAAGGTTTTACTTAATTATAATTGTGTACCGGCAACATTAACAGTTAAAGTGCTAGAAAGGATTAGTGATAATTGTAAAACAGAAGAATATACTATTCCGTTGAAAGATTTCAATATACATTATGGCAGTCAACTTACCTCTGATATATTGCAGACATTTGATATGGTCAATGCTTTTATCGGAACACCTGTTGCCTGGTTAGAAAGTAAATGGAATATAGAAAATGTTTCGAACCGTAGATTTAGACGTGATTTGTCAAATGAAATTAGTAAATCATTAAGGAATAATGGATATAATATAAAATCAAGTACAATAAGAAAAAGTTTGGGGAAATTTTTAAATAGAGCAGGTAGAGTTGGGTCTGTATTAAGTACACTTTCCACAGCTGCAAATATGTTTAACAATAAAAATGTTAAAGTTTCAGATGTTTATACTGTGGTAACAGGACTTTGTGCAACAATACCTGGAGTTGGTTGGGCCATTGGCGGTGTTTTCTTTGCAGCAGATATAGTGGGACTTTGTTTTTTTGATAAAACAATAGGTGATATGATAGATGAAGAATTGGATGGAGGTGTACTTTGGGGGAATGATTATGAGGTTGATCCTATACAAAATATTGATCCTATACAAAATAAGGAAGAACTGAATTTCTGTACAGATTTTTATAATTCGTTTTTTGTTATGCCACAAGACAATACGAAAGTTGTATCACCTTTTATTTATAGGAAATAGCATTATGATTGATTATATTTTTTATAGACTATATATAATGTATAAAAAACATGGAGATCCTTCCAATATTAAGTACATGTATTTTCTTATCATACATAGTTGGAATTGCAATAGTTATATTATTTTTGCATTCAAAAATTGGGCTGAATATTCATAATGTATATATTTACTTTTTAAATGGAATTTCCAGTCTTATTTTTTTAATTGCGCCATTATTCATTTTTTGTTACTTTTTGTGTTATGGTGTATCGTAAAAAAAAGATAGAAGGTCTAATGAAAAAATATCAAGGTTGTGTAAGGAATAAACTTATAGCTAATTGGATGATTTGGTGTATACCAATTTATGAAATGATTTTAGGTGTGTTGATATATCATTTTTTAATTAATTAGCTGCTATATAAATAGTAGTATGAAACAGTATAAAACATTAATAATTTATACAATCTCCAATGACCAATCAAAAAAGTCATTTGAAGAAGAATTGGAAAAATACGGATTAGAACGTGTGGGAGAACAAGGTATCTTCGCCCTCCCTTTAGAGGAATACCGGACGAAGGTACAGGCTTTCAAAGCTACCTGCGAGCCTATGTACGCAAGCATCTGGACAGCAAGATACGGTACTGTTCGTTGAATCACGCATGAACGAGGAACAGACCCTGACCGCCATGCTGCAAACCAATCTGATGAGTAAAGAAGAATAAAACAATATAAGGATATGAGTGCACAATCGTATATTAAGTTTTGGACCGCCGAACCCTCGGAGCATGAAGAAGTGCAGGCATACGACCTGCTGGGCTACGAGTATGACTTCCGGAAAGAAACCACTCCTAATGGAAAGGTAACCGGGAAGACCTACGGCGGTAAAATACGGGTAAGCATTGCCGGATTTCCTACAGAGGAACTCTTGGAATGGATGTTCAATTCAAGAATCCTGAAGGACGGAGAGGTGATGAACACTTCCGGCCTGCCCGGTACTCCCAAAGAGATCATCCGTTTCAAGGGAGCAAAATGCCTTGATTTCAATGTGCATTCAACAACCAAAGAGAGCCGTATATCACTATTCATCCACTTCCGGGAAATGGAGACCGGCGATTCGTGTCACTTAAACTTATAATCATGAACTGGTTCACTTCATTGTTCAAAAACAAAAAATCCTCAATGCCGGATGACCGCTACGTGATGCGGCTGTCCGTCTGCCATGAGACATACAGCATTGAAGAATTCGACCTGCAATTCAAGCGGAATACAGACCGTGACGGATTGCTGAAGGTGAAGCCTACGGCGGATTCGTCACCTGTACCCTCAGCGGGATGCCGGGTGACGAGCTGTTGAGATGGGCCGCATACAACGACTCCCGTGAGAACGGCGAAATACGGATTTATCAGAAGG
>ENA-OQIG01000924-OQIG01000924.1-human-gut-metagenome-genome-assembly--contig:-NODE-924-length-14581-cov-1.763456_pt1 | contig 14581 bp, 14 predicted proteins | sample MGYA00242576_ERZ504741 | MGnify/ENA primary metagenome ERZ504741 (study PRJEB26092, sample SAMD00036436) | human gut metagenome | host: Homo sapiens | study: EMG produced TPA metagenomics assembly of... | reverse complement strand
ATATTTTTCTTGTGTTGTCGGTATTGACTGGTTGCAAGGAGAAAAAAGACACCGGAGCAATGAAGGGAATGCCGACTCTGGCAATTAGCGTAGCGAAACCTATAGTGAAGGACATCACTTTGACGAAAGATTATCCGGGCTATCTGACAACGGAGAAAACTGTAAATCTTGTGGCCAGAGTGAACGGAACATTACAGTCTGTCTCTTACGCACCGGGCGGACGGGTAAAAAAAGGGCAGTTGCTGTTTGTAATAGAACCTACCTTATATAATGATAAGGTGGCACAAGCGGAAGCTGAACTGAAAACTGCTCAGGCACAATTGGAATATGCTCGTAATAATTATAGCCGTATGAAGGAGGCTGTGAAAAGTGATGCTGTGAGTCAGATACAGGTGTTGCAGTCGGAATCGTCTGTGACAGAAGGAGTAGCAGCTGTCAGCAATGCGGAAGCTGCTTTGAGTACAGCGCGTACAAATTTAGGATATTGTTATGTTCGTGCCCCTTTTGACGGGACAATCAGCAAGTCGACAGTGGATATCGGCAGTTATGTCGGTGGTTCTTTGCAGCCGGTTACGCTGGCTACTATTTATAAGGACGATCAGATGTATGCGTATTTTAATGTTGCTGATAATCAATGGCTGGAGATGTCGATGAACAATCAGCAGCCAACGAAGGATCTTCCGAAAAAGATCATGGTTCAGCTGGGGAAAGAAGGTACCGAATCCTATCCGGCAACACTGGATTATCTGTCACCGAACGTAGACCTGAATACAGGAACTCTGATGGTACGTGCCAATTTTGATAATCCGCAGGGAGTACTGAAGAGTGGATTGTACGTCAGCATTACCTTACCTTATGGAGAGGCCGATCATGCAATTCTTGTGAAAGAGGCTTCCATCGGAACCGATCAGCTCGGTAAATTCCTGTATGCCGTCAATGATTCGGACATAGTACACTATCGGCATATTGAAATAGGACAACTGATTAATGATACCTTACGGCAGGTGTTGGGAGGACTCTCACCACAGGAACGATATGTTACAGAAGCTCTGATGAAGGTCAGAGATGGAATGAAGATAAAGCCGATACCCTGATGCGGTCGGCTTGTTGGTTATCTTCAGACGATGCAGGTAACTGTTTGTCCTTATATAAATATTAATCGTAAACTTATATATTATGTTTTCTAAGTTTTTCATTAACCGACCAATTTTTGCTACCGTACTTGCCCTGCTCATTTGTGGTAGCCGGTTTGGTCGCACTTAATATATTGCCTGTGGCGCAATTTCCGGAGATTACACCTCCGACGGTTCAGGTATCGGCTGTCTATCCCGGTGCGAATGCTGAAACTGTAGCTCAAACGGTAGGACTCCCCATCGAACAGCAGGTGAATGGGGTGGACGGTATGCTCTATATGTCTTCAAATTCTTCCTCTTCGGGAGCATATTCTCTGACAATTACATTTGCCGTCGGTACAGATATCGATATGGCTACTGTACAAGTCCAGAACAGGGTAAGTGTTGCTCAATCATCCTTGCCGGAACGGTAGTGGTACAGGGGGTGGACTGTGCAGAAACAGTCTTCGAACATTGTCATGTTCCTGACAATGACTTCGAAAGACTCTGTATACAACAGTCTCTATCTGACTAACTATGCCAAATTGAATTTGTCGATCAGTTATCACGTGTGCCTGGTGTAGGAGCTGTTAATGTCATGGGAGCAGGTGATTATTCCATGCGTATCTGGCTGGATCCTGAAGCTATGCGTATCCGGAACATTTCTCCGGCACAAGTATATCAGTCCATTCAGTCTCAGAATATGGAAGTGTCCGCCGGCTATATCGGTCAACCGATCGGACAGGACAATAAAAATGCCTTTCAATATACACTTAATGTACAGGGGCGACTTATTTCTCCGGAGCAATTCGGGAATATTATCATTCGTCGGGAACAGGATGGGGCAATGCTTCGCCTGAAAGATATTGCGCGAATAGATTTGGGGTCTGCTTCTTATAGTGTAGTATCACGATTGAAGGGGATGCCTACCGCAGCGATTGCTATCTATCAGCAGCCGGGCTCCAATTCGCTGGACGTTTCAAAAGGAGTGAAGGCTAAGATGGAGGAACTGGCGACCAGTTTTCCTACAGGAGTAGCCTATAACGTAACTTTGGATACAACGGATGTAATTCATGCTTCTATTGATGAAGTAATGGTGACATTTTTTGAGACAACGCTGCTGGTAGTACTGGTTATTTTCCTGTTTTTGCAGAACTGGAGAGCTGGTTATTATTCCTTGTATCACAATTCCTGTATCGCTGATCGGTACATTGGCAGTTATGGCGGCATTTGGTTTTTCGATCAATACGCTGACTCTGTTCGGATTGATTCTGGCAGTTGCCATTGTAGTGGATGATGCTATTGTGGTGGTTGAGAATGCTTCAAGATTGCTGGAGACCGGACAATATTCAACTCGTGAAGCAGTCACAAAAGCTATGGGGGAAATTACGGGGCCGATTGTCGGAGTGGTGCTTGTTTTGCTTGCCGTGTTTATTCCGACGATGATGATCAGCGGTATTTCGGGGCAGTTGTATAAGCAGTTTGCACTGACAATTGCTGCTTCTACTGTATTAAGCGGTTTTAACTCACTGACACTGACGCCTGCTCTTTGTGCTCTATTCCTCAAAAAGAGCAAACCGTCTAACTTCTTTATATACAAAGGATTTAATAAAGCGTATGATAAGACACAGGGAGTCTACGATAGTACGGTGAAATGGTTGCTTCAACGTCCGCTTATCTCTTTTGTATCTTTTGCTATTCTGACAGTGATTGCCGTAATACTCTTTATGCGTTGGCCGTCGACATTTATTCCGGATGAAGATGATGGTTATTTTATTGCAGTTGTTCAGCTTCCTCCGGCAGCCAGCTTGGAACGTACACAAGCTGTCGGGGATAAAATCAATGCTATTTTGGATTCTTATCCGGAAGTGGAGAATTACATTGGAATCACTGGTTTCTCCGTGATGGGCGGAGGTGAGCAAAGTAACTCCGCAACCTATTTTGTTGTCCTGAAAAACTGGGACGAAAGGAAAGGGAAGGAGCATACGGCTGCTGCCGTTGTCGACCGTTTTAATGGCGAAGCGTATATGGAGATACAGGCAGGACAAGCATTTGCTATGGTTCCTCCGGCTATTCCAGGATTGGGTGCTTCCGGTGGCTTGCAACTTCAATTGGAAGACCGGAGGAATCTGGGACCGACAGAAATGCAGCAGGCTATTGACGCATTGCTTGCTTCTTCTCATTCCAAACCGGCCTTAGCTTCTGTATCCAGTCAGTATCAGGCAAATGTCCCTCAATATTTTCTGAATATCGATCGTGATAAGGTGCAATTTATGGGCATTGCTCTGAATGATGTATTTTCTACATTAAGCTATTATATGGGGGCGGCATACGTTAATGATTTTGTTGAATTCGGTCATATTTATCAGGTAAAGATCGAAGCGCGTGATCAGGCACAACGGGTCATTGATGATGTCTTAAAACTCAGTGTGGCTAATTCGGCAGGAGAGATGGTCCCCCTTTCTTCTTTCACCAAAGTGGAAGAGCAGTTGGGGCAGGATCAGATCAATCGTTACAATATGTATTCAACAGCTGCCCTGACTTGTAATGTAGCGCCCGGAAGCAGTTCCGGACAGGCTATTCAAGAAATGGAAACTTTGTTTAAAGAACAGCTGGGAGATGAATTCGGCTATGAATGGACGTCGGTTGCCTATCAGGAAACGCAGGCGGGAAATACGACCACCATTGTTTTGGTCATGGCCTTGATTGTAGCATTCCTTGTTTTGGCTGCGCAATATGAAAGCTGGACCAGTCCGGTGGCTGCCGTGATAGGTTTGCCGGTGGCCTTGTTGGGAGCAATGATAGGATGTATGATAATGGGAACTCCGGTCAGCGTATATACACAGATTGGTATTATCCTGCTTGTTGCACTTTCGGCAAAGAATGGTATTCTGATTGTAGAGTTTGCCCGTGATTTCCGTGCTGAGGGAAACTCAATTCGTGAGGCTGCATACGAAGCAGGACACGTCCGCTTACGTCCGATTTTGATGACTTCTTTTGCTTTTGTATTGGGGGTAATGCCTTTGCTGTTTGCTACCGGGGCTGGTGCGCAGAGTCGTATAGCGTTGGGTACTGCGGTTGTTTTCGGTATGGCGATGAATACTTTATTAGCGACAGTCTATATTCCTAATTTCTATGAATTGATGCAGAAACTGCAAGAGAAGTTTAGCAGGAAGAAAGATGACGATGTGAAAAAAGATACGAATATGTAAAAATAGAATATCGTTTTCAGAGCTCCGGAGGCAAGACAAAGATGGTGTCACTATGTGCTTGGGATACTTACACTATGTGTGTGGTATAGTGTAAGTATCCTGACCTTATAGTGACACTATCTTTATAGGGCATTATAATCGGGAATATCCTGAAGAAAGGTATAGCTCTGATGTGCATAATCCATCCGGCAACAATAATGCTGCATTCCATTACTTACTATCAGATAATCAACTTTCAACACCATATTATAGCGGGTTATCTGATCGAATACCGCTTGTGTGATTTCGATGTGCGGAGCTTTGTATTCTACGATCATTCGTGCTGAAAGGTCTCTCCGGTAAAGCACCGTATCACATCTTTTAGTTGTGCCGTTCAGCTTTACCATTACTTCGTTGGCAAGGAGTGCGTTCGGATATCCTTTGTGTGCAATAAGAAAGTGAACAAAGTGTTGCCGTACCCATTCTTCCGGGGTAAGTGCGACATATCGTTTGCGAATCACGTCGAAAATTACATTTTTTCCGTTTCGTACGTTTATTTTAGTGTCGAATACTGGTAGGTTTAACGATAACATTTATTATTTTTGTAAGTTAAATAACGGTTTCCATTATTGGAACCACAAATTTAATAGATAATTATGAAAACGAAAGAAGAAATCGTAGCTAATTGGCTGCCCCGTTACACAAAACGTAACCTGGAGGATTTTGGAGAGTATATTCTGTTGACTAACTTCAACAAGTACGTCGAGATTTTCGCAAATCAGTTTAATGTTCCCATCTTAGGAAGGGATGCAAATATGATTTCTGCTTCTGCCGAAGGCATCACTATGATTAACTTTGGTATGGGAAGTCCTAACGCTGCCATCATCATGGACTTGCTGGGAGCTATTCAACCCAAGGCTTGTTTGTTTTTGGGAAAATGTGGTGGCATCGACAAGAAAAATCAGCTTGGCGATTTGATTCTCCCTATTGCAGCTATCCGTGGAGAGGGAACTTCTAACGATTATTTTCCTCCCGAAGTTCCTGCATTACCTGCATTTATGTTGCAGCGTGCCGTTTCTTCATCCATCCGTGACAAAGGCCGTGACTATTGGACTGGTACCGTATATACCACCAACCGCCGTATCTGGGAACATGATGATGTATTCAAAGAATATCTGAAAAGACCCGGGCTATGGCAGTTGATATGGAAACTGCAACTTTGTTCAGTTGTGGCTTTGCCAATCATATTCCTACCGGCGCATTATTATTAGTGTCCGATCAGCCAATGACCCCCGACGGAGTAAAAACAGATAGAAGTGATAATTTGGTTACCAGAAATTATGTAGAAGAGCATGTTGAAATTGGTATTGCTTCTTTGCGCATGATTATTGATGAAAAGAAAACTGTTAAACACTTGAAATTCGACTGGTAATCCGGTCTTTCTGAAAATTATATATGGCAAAACAAGAACTGACCTGTGATGACATCCTCAAGGAATTGAGAGCAAAGCAGTATCGCCCTATCTATTACCTGATGGGAGAAGAGTCGTATTATATCGACTTGATTGCAGATTACATAACGGATAATGTGTTGAGTGAGACGGAAAAAGAATTCAACCTGACTGTTGTGTATGGGGCTGATGTGGATGTGGCAACGATTATAAATGCTGCAAAGCGTTATCCCATGATGTCGGAACACCAAGTAGTAGTAGTTAAGGAAGCACAGGCGGTACGTAATATGGAAGAGTTGTCGTATTATCTTCAAAAGCCTTTGCTTTCCACCATTTTAGTGATATGCCATAAGCATGGAACGTTGGATCGTAGAAAGAAGCTGGCTGCCGAGGTGGACAAAGTTGGTGTACTGTTTGAATCTAAAAAAATAAAGGATGCACAACTTTCCGGTTTTATAGCTTCATATATGAAACGGAAAGGAGTTGATATGGGACCTAAAGCAACTGTTATGCTTGCTGATTTTGTAGGTTCAGATTTGAGTCGTCTGACCGGAGAACTTGAAAAGTTGATTATCACTTTACCTGCCGGGCAAAAACGCGTAACTCCTGAACAGATAGAAAAAAACATAGGCATAAGCAAAGATTATAATAACTTTGAATTGCGCAGTGCTTTAGTGGAAAAGGATATATTGAAAGCAAATAAGATAATAAAATATTTTGAGGAAAATCCGAAAACTAACCCAATCCAAATGACGCTGTCTTTATTATTCAGCTTTTACTCCAATCTAATGTTGGCTTATTATGCACCGGATAAATCAGAGCAAGGGATCGCAAATATGCTAGGACTAAGAACTCCCTGGCAGGCCCGGATTATATGGCAGCAATGCGAAAATATAGCGGAGTAAAGACGATGACAGATTGTTGGAGAAATACGATATGCTGATGCAAAATCCAAAGGAGTCCAAAATAGTTCTATGACAGATGGAGATATTCTTCGTGAATTAGTGTTCAAAATTTGCATTAAGTAGGATTAAGAATTACCTATATAATCAGACATATACTTTTACCGTAGATAGAAACGGGAAGTATATGTCTTTTTTGTATTCCCGCAATTACTTCCATTATAAAAAAGACTTTCACAATGCCAGTGATTATTTTACAAATAGATTTACTCCTTTTGTAGTTTTATAGAGTTACCCATTTAACGAACTACACAAAGTATATTTTTAGAATTTTGTATTGATCTATCTTCAAGGAAACTTTTTCTTTTAAATAGGAGCTTTAATTTTTAAACGAGAAAAGTTTACTTATTCTTGAGTTTATCAAAAAAGCATTTTGGATTTTAAAGGTATCGTTTTATAGTGAGAATGGAGATTTTTTCTTTTCTCTAAAATCATCCATTAGTGTCATTTTGATAATCCAGAGTATTTTTGATTACTATAAGCCTATTTTTTCTAGTTTAATAGAAAAATAGAATCTGAATTATAGGGGTAAGTATTTGTATTTCATTTGTTTATGCTAAAAATGAGCTTCCTAGAATTGAAAAAAAATAAATAAGTGGAGATCGGTACGGAAATATTGCAAGGATTCTCTTTTTAGAGAAGATTGTAAAGGATGATTAGAAAAAAATAGCAATATACATTGGTAAAGTATGAGTTGATCCCTTCCTTTTATTGCTTTTGCAACTATCAATATTTACTTTTGTGTATTTATGTGGTTACAAATGTGTCGTATACTTATGTGAATGAATTCCAAATGTAATCAAAAGATGCTGTTTACAATAATATATTTATGCATTTACAAAAATAATACCCTATATACAAATGTAGTTTTTTAGGCATTAACAAATACTTTTATTTCTATTATCTTATTATAAATCAAGATTATATAATTTGTTATATCAATTTGTGCTATAAGAGCCTTCTTTATGTGGTATGTATATTTGTGAATGTCTCTATTCGAGTTTCATTTTTGTTATGTATATGGTTGTATATCTGTGTTTTATGATACATAATTAAACTAAAGCTATATGCTTATAATAACTCGTTTTATTCTATATATAAGCGTAATATTCGATTTGTATAATATAGTATACTTTTGTAATATTAATATTTTTATATTTGTAATTTGCTTTTGTGAATCTAATTATTTACCTTTGTATAATCAATGAGATAGTGCGTATTTTTGTGAAATAGGTACATAACACATACAATTGTAATAAAAAGAAGGTAGTATGGAAATAAAAGACAGAATCAGAATGATAATGGAAAGAGAAAAAGTTCCTCCTAGAGTTTTTGCTGAAACAATTGGAGTGCAACAATCTACTCTCTCTCATATTTTAAACGATCGGAATAAACCCAGCTTAGAGGTCGTTATGAAGGTTCATCAAAAGTATGATTATGTAAATCTTGAATGGTTGCTTTATGGTAAGGGCGAAATGATGGTGTCTGAAGAAGGAACTTCCTTTTCTTCTTCTAATCACGATTATCTGCCTTCTTTATTCGACGAGAATCCCGTAAATCCGTCCAAAGAGCCGACTCTTCCGGAAAATCGCAAGGAAATGCCGTTAAGAAACGCCGAAAATGCCCCAAAGAGATTGTAAAACAAGAGATTAGTATATAGAAAAGCCTGCCAGAAAAATCACGGAAATAAGAATATTTTTCGATGATAATACCTATGAGACGTTTCGACCTGAAAAATGAAGAGTAAAATCGGTGGTTTGAGCAATTTCCTGTATCTTTGCACCCGGAATACGAATTTATACTTTTATATCCATACATGAAGAAATTTATTTTAGATCTGACAGTGACCGAGAATATCAGATTGAATGCAAACTATGTATTGCTAAAATTGACCTCTCAGTCATTACTGCCCGAAATGTTACCTGGGCAGTTTGCCGAACTCCGGGTGGACGGTTCGCCTACTACATTCTTACGGCGTCCCATTTCTATTAATTTTGTAGATAAACAGCGAAATGAGGTCTGGTTTCTGATCCAGCTGGTTGGTGATGGAACAAGACGTTTGGCAGAGGTTAATCCCGGTGAAACAATAAATGTAGTGCTTCCACTGGGAAATGCATATACAATGCCTCTGGAGGCTTCTGATAAGCTCTTATTAGTTGGTGGAGGTGTCGGAACAGCCCCTATGCTTTATTTAGGTGAGCAGTTGGCTAAAAAAGGCCATAAACCTACGTTCCTGTTAGGTGCCCGTAGCGACAAAGATCTGTTGCAGCTGGAAGAGTTTACCAAATATGGAGAGGTATATACCACCACGGAAGATGGTAGTCATGGAGAAAAAGGATATGTTACCCAACATTCTATATTAAATAAGGTACGATTTGAGCAGATTTACACTTGTGGTCCCAAACCGATGATGGTGGCTGTGGCAAAATATGCCAAAAGTAATCAGATAGAATGTGAAGTATCTTTGGAAAATACAATGGCTTGTGGTATCGGAGCATGCTTATGTTGTGTGGAAAATACGACAGAAGGTCATTTGTGTGTATGTAAAGAAGGTCCTGTTTTTAATATAAATAAACTACTATGGCAGATTTAAGTGTAAACATTGGTGAATTACAAATGAAAAACCCGGTGATGACAGCATCTGGTACATTTGGATATGGTGAAGAGTTCTCCGACTTCATTGATATAGCGCGAATAGGTGGTATTATTGTAAAAGGAACTACTCTTCACAAACGTGAAGGAAACCCTTATCCGCGTATGGCAGAGACTCCTTCTGGGATGTTAAACGCTGTAGGACTGCAAAATAAGGGTGTTGATTACTTTGTGGAGCATATATATCCCCGTATAAAAGACATCCAAACGAATATGATTGTAAACGTTTCGGGATCTGCCATCGAAGATTATGTAAAAACAGCTGAAATCATTAATGAACTTGACAAAATTCCTGCTATAGAGCTAAACATCTCTTGCCCTAATGTAAAGCAAGGTGGTATGGCTTTTGGTGTGTCAGCAAAAGGGGCGTCAGAAGTAGTAAAAGCAGTGCGTTCAGCTTACAAAAAGACACTTATCGTAAAACTCTCCCCGAACGTTACGGACATCACTGAAATAGCTCGTGCAGCAGAAGAAAGTGGTGCGGATAGCGTGTCATTAATCAATACATTGCTGGGTATGGCGATTGATGCGGAACGTAAACGCCCTATTTTGTCAACTATAACAGGCGGAATGTCGGGAGCAGCCGTAAAACCTATCGCATTACGTATGGTATGGCAAGTTGCCAAGGCGGTAAATATTCCTGTCATTGGATTGGGAGGTATTATGGACTGGAAAGATGCTGTTGAATTCATGCTTGCAGGTGCGACGGCCATCCAATTGGTACGGCAAATTTCATAGATCCTGCTGTGACTATTAAAGTGGAAGATGGTATAAATAATTACCTGGAAAGACACGGATGTAAGTCTGTAAAGGAAATAATTGGTGCGCTTGAGGTATAATTGAAAACATACAATAACCCTTCGCATTAAGTCTGCAAGAAAAATGCTATTTCTCTTTTAAATAAAGAAAGGATAAACAGGCAGGTAGTGGCAGATGAAAAAGAAGTTCGTGTTTAGAGGAATTGTCTACAGACAGAATCTTTAGATTGAAGATAAAATAAAACGACGGTGAGGATTTACGTAATCTTCATCGTCGTTTTTATTTACACTTTATTTACTCCCTACTAGGTCGGACGGAAGTTTCTGGTGCGTTCCAGGGACTGTTGCAGTTCCCATTCTTTGATCTTTGCTTCATGCCCGGATAATAGAATATCGGGAACTTTCCAGCCTTTATAATCAGCAGGTCGTGTATATACAGGTGCTGCCAGCAAATTATCCTGGAAAGAATCGGAAAGTGCGGATTGTTCATCGGAGATGACTCCGGGAATGATACGTACGATAGCATCTGCCATCACTGCTGCCGCTAGTTCTCCTCCTGTTAATACATAATCGCCGATACTGATTTCTTTAGTAATCAGATGTTCGCGAATACGGTAATCGATGCCTTTAAAGTGTCCGCAAAGAATAATGAGATTCTGTGCTAGAGAGAGAGTGTTGGCCATCGGTTGGTTGAATTGTTCTCCGTCAGGGGTCGTGAAGATAACTTCATCGTAGTCACGTTCTGCCTTTAGAGCATTGATGCAGCGTTCGATAGGTTCTATTTTCATCACCATTCCGGCAAATCCTCCGAAAGGATAATCATCGACACGACGATATTTATCTTCGGTGTAATCACGTAAATTGTGAATGTGTATTTCTGCAAGTCCTTTATCTTGAGCTCGTTTCATGATAGAACAATTGAAGAAACCTTCAATCATTTCGGGTAAAACTGTTATAATATCAATGCGCATAATCTTTTAATTTTTCGCAAAAGTACAAATATTCAAAGATAAACATGTATTTTTGCCTTAAACAATCGAAGAAATATGGATATAAAAGAAAAAATAGAGGAATTGCGTGCCGAACTTCATCGGCATAATTATAATTATTATGTGTTGAATGCTCCTGAATCTCGGATAAAGAGTTTGACGATAAGATGCGTGAACTTCAGGATCTGGAACAAGCACATCCGGAATATAAAGATGAAAATTCACCCACTATGCGCGTGGGGAGCGACTTGAACAAGAATTTTACGCAAGTGGCTCATAAATATCCTATGCTGTCATTGGCAAATACATATTCGGAAGCGGAAGTGACGGACTTCTACGATCGTGTCCGTAAAGCGCTAAATGAGGATTTCGAGATTTGTTGTGAAATGAAATATGACGGTACTTCTATTTCGTTGACCTATGAAAATGGGAAGTTGGTTCGTGCCGTCACCCGTGGAGATGGAGAAAAAGGCGATGATGTGACGGATAATGTGAAAACAATCCGTTCTATCCCGCTTGTATTACATGGTGATAATTATCCCGCTTCTTTTGAGATACGTGGGGAAATTCTTATGCCATGGGAAGTGTTTGAAGAGTTGAATCGGGAAAAAGAGGCACGTGAAGAACCGCTTTTTGCCAATCCAAGAAATGCGGCGTCCGGTACATTGAAGTTGCAAAATTCTTCTATTGTAGCTTCTCGCAAGCTGGATGCTTATTTATATTATTTATTGGGAGATAATCTGCCTTGTGACGGACATTATGAAAATCTTCAGGAAGCGGCAAAATGGGGCTTTAAAATCTCTGATTTGACGCGTAAGTGCCAGACATTGGAGGAGGTCTTTGAATTTATCAACTATTGGGATGTAGAACGTAAAAATCTACCGGTTGCCACAGACGGGATTGTTTTGAAGGTGAACAGTTTGAGACAACAGAAAAATTTGGGTTTTACGGCTAAGTCTCCTCGATGGGCTATTGCCTATAAATTCCAGGCAGAACGTGCATTGACCCGATTGAATAAGGTGACCTATCAGGTAGGAAGAACCGGAGCAGTCACTCCGGTAGCTAATCTGGACCTGTACAGCTTTCGGGAACTGTCGTAAAACGTGCATCCTTACATAATGCGGATATCATCGAAGGACTTGATTTGCATATCGGAGACATGGTTTATGTGGAAAAAGGTGGTGAAATTATTCCTAAGATTACCGGAGTAGATAAAGATGCACGTAGTTTTATGCTTGGGGAGAAGGTTCGATTCATCGTCAATTGTCCCGAATGTGGCAGTAAATTAGTCAGGTATGAAGGGGAAGCCGCTCATTATTGCCCTAATGAAACAGCGTGTCCTCCTCAAATCAAAGGCAAAATCGAGCATTTTATTAGTCGAAAGGCTATGAATATTGATGGATTGGGACCGGAAACCGTGGATATGTTTTATCGCTTGGGGTTAATTAGAAATACGGCCGACTTATATAAACTCACAGCTGATGATATCAAAGGTTTGGATCGTATGGGAGAAAAATCGGCGGAGAACATTGTAACGGGGATTGCACAAAGTAAAACCGTTCCTTTCGAACGTGTTATTTTTGCTTTGGGAATTCGTTTTGTTGGTGAGACTGTGTCCAAAAAGATAGCAAAATCGTTTGAGAATATAGATGATCTGCAACAGGCAGATCTTGAAAAATTGGTAAGTATCGATGAAATCGGAGAAAAAATAGCCCAGAGTATACTTGCATATTTTGCGAATGAGTCTAATCGTGAGTTGGTTGGCAAGCTAAAAGAGGCCGGACTACAGCTTTATCGCACCGAAGAAGATTAAGCGGATATACGGATAAGTTAGCGGGCCAGTCTATCGTTATCAGCGGTGTGTTTGTTCATCATTCACGTGACGAATATAAAGAGCTTATCGAGAAAAACGGAGGGAAAAATGTAGGAAGCATTTCTGCGAAAACAAGTTTTATACTGGCTGGGGACAATATGGGACCTGCAAAGCTTGAAAAAGCAAAAAAACTTGGAATAACCATATTAAGCGAAGACGAATTTCTGAAACTTATATCGTAAGATAAGAAAAATATTCGTACTTTTGCGGCTAAATAAATTAGAGATTATAATTAAAACTCATGATACAGACTAAATTGAAAGGAATGGGGGTAGCACTGATTACTCCTTTCAAAGAGGATGAGAGCGTTGACTATGACGCGTTGATGCGTATGGTGGACTATCTATTACAGAATAATGCGGATTTCTTGTGTGTGCTGGGGACTACAGCTGAAACACCGACTCTGACCGAGGAAGAAAAGAAAACTATAAAAAAGATGGTAATTGACCGCGTTAACGGAAGAATTCCTATTCTGTTGGGTGTAGGGGGTAATAATACTCGTGCTATTGTAGAAACATTGAAAAATGATGATTTCACAGGAGTTGATGCCATATTGTCTGTTGTGCCGTATTATAATAAACCTTCTCAAGAAGGTATTTATCAGCATTATAAAGCGATTGCGGAAGCTACGGAGCTCCCCATCGTATTGTATAATGTTCCGGGACGTACGGGGGTAAATATGACTGCTGAAACTACTTTGCGGATTGCCCGCGATTTTAAGAATGTAGTTGCTATTAAAGAAGCATCCGGCAATATTACGCAAATGGATGATATTATTAAAAATAAACCGGAAAATTTCAATGTAATCTCCGGAGATGATGGTATAACCTTTCCGCTTATTACATTGGGAGCCGTTGGTGTGATTTCAGTAATCGGTAATGCTTTTCCTCGTGAATTTAGCCGTATGACGCGCCTGGCGCTTCAAGGAGACTTTGCCAATGCATTAACCATTCACCATCGATTCACGGAATTATTCAATTTATTGTTTGTCGATGGAAATCCGGCAGGAGTAAAATCAATGTTGAATGCCATGGGTATGATCGAGAATAACTTCGGTTGCCACTAGTTCCTACTCGCATTACCACATTTGAGGCAATACGCAAGGTTTTGAATGAGTTGAATATTAAATGTTGATGCCTTCTTCAGCGAGGAATTCATAATAAACATCTAAGTGTTTAAAATAAATATCCCAATGATTGAATTCGGTCATTGGGATATTTATTTTAAACCAGCCAATGATTTATTTTAAGACAGCCGCTGTCTATTGTGAAAGGGTTATATTTCTTATTAATTACGTTTTTCGATACAGGTTTTTCACCTTCCTAAAGCATAGCTTTAGGGAACGGATAGCTACGCTTTAGCCTATCTAAAGCATAGCTATTTGAGGGCTTGATAAGAAATTCTAATAGCCATTGTGACATATTTCATTTCCAAGTAAGCGTCTCCGCGATTCTATCTTGTCGCCCTTTTTTCATTCTTATATTTTTGCTATGTATAAAAATGAAGCATTATGGATTTAGCAGAAAATCGATTTGGAAAAACTTGGAAACATTTCCTTGAAGTATTGAAAGTAGACTACAATTGTTCTTTAGCC
>ENA-OQIG01000923-OQIG01000923.1-human-gut-metagenome-genome-assembly--contig:-NODE-923-length-14587-cov-1.554288_pt1 | contig 14587 bp, 18 predicted proteins | sample MGYA00242576_ERZ504741 | MGnify/ENA primary metagenome ERZ504741 (study PRJEB26092, sample SAMD00036436) | human gut metagenome | host: Homo sapiens | study: EMG produced TPA metagenomics assembly of... | reverse complement strand
TAATTTAGGTATAATATCAATCAATATAACGTAATATTGAGGTTTAGGCACTACCTCTTCCGATTTCAAGTATGTTTTATGGTTATAGACAGAAACGACAATGGCATTTATGAAAAAAGGGGCACCTCCTGTATCTTTATCTAAGATAAGAAATTTAGCCACCATCATAATAACGGTGGCTAAATCAAAGAAAAACAACCAGTTTCAATGGTCTATTCAATCCATCCCGGATTTACAAAGAGCATAGAGAAAAAAGTTTACCCGATTCATATTATATATCAAATCAGACATTTCCATGCGATCCACTATTGCTCATTTTGTTAAGATACTGTTTCCATATCAAAAAGGCAATTATGCCTAACAGATTAAATAACAAAACCAAAATGACCCATAAATATTTATATGGTTTAGTAAGTTGATGACTTTTCAACACGACCAATATCCCAATCAACAAAATCAGAACATAAACAATTTCAAAAAACATTGGAGGCATAATCATAATTTTTATTCTCAATAATCATTAATATGCAGAAACTGTAACACTTCCCTTTCCCGCACTCTTATCGTATGTCCCTGAAGAATTAATAACATAAGAAAGGTTAAAGCCAACAACCTGAGTTATAGTTGCCTTAATTTTCCCCGTACTATTAAATGATATAGCATTTCCTGATACATAGCCACTCGCATAAGATTGAGAATACGTATAAACTGATAATCCTGTTATATCTGTCATTACTGTTACATTTTTGTTATCTTCGATCAAAGTTACACTAAACCATGTAAGATTCCAAATCCTGTTTATGAATGAATAAATTTCACTACGTGTTTTAGCAAGCGGCACACTAGGTTTCTGCTCTTTAGTAGAATAAAACATACAGCCATTTTCTTCTTTATCCTTATACATCTTTAATTCAACAGGGTGTTCTCTAAGTTGTTTTATATCACGAAACAATTCTTCAATTTCTTCTAATGACATCTCATTTTCAGTTTTTTCTGAAGGATTAATCTCAAAGAAATCGACGTTTACATCATATTTTTCAGCTAATGATGCAATCTTTGTTTTAACTTCTTCCTTCTTAACTTCTGAATTAGCATCAAACTCTTCATTTGTACATGCAATTATTACTACCATAGTAACAACTAAATAAAATAAACCTTTCATATTCATAATGTTTTTATTTAAAATAATAAATCAACTATATCATATTGCTCCGAATATACCTTCTAAAAGACATTAAGATTCTAATTATTCCTTTTCCAACAACCTGATAAAATAGGCACCTACTACAGTACGCCCCGTAAATCCTACTATAGTTTTCCCATCCGTATTTATCAAATCAGCCATTGGTGTGCGATCTGTAGTCTCATTCATAAACTTATGAAGCGGCAACATAAGCTTACGGAATTGCATACGGTCAGCACTCAACGAAGCAGTCCATACTGTCCAATCCACTTTCGTATAACTATGTCTGCTATCCAACGGACATCCAAACTCATTCATCTTAGTAAGATAGAAATCCGTCTCTTTCTGAATAACTCTCTTCGGGAAAAGATTCAAGCCAAGCAGCCTGTCCCACACCAGATTATACTTCATCCCCCAACTATCCGGTTGGTCAAAAGCCAGTCGGTAATGGTCACCCGCATAAGCAGCCATTTCCCATTCTTTAGCCATCTCACCGGCAGCATTCATATACTTCTCCGCTTCTTCTTTCTTATTCAGCATTTCTGCCAGACGTGCATACGCTGCAATACCCAAAACACCTTTGGCGGATAAATTAGCATGATGAGGGCAGTTCCCTGCAAAATTATCTGTAGTAAGCTGATCACCGGTATCCGTGCCGTTTTCCAATAAATACTCAGCCCATTGAGTCAATGTCTTCCAATGCTTTTCTGCATACGAAGCATTCTTTTCCATTTTAGCAATAGCAGCAGTCATTATCAATCCGTTTCCTGCTTCTTCTACAGGCATATCACCACCTATCGTCTGCCCGTTTACGATAGGATATCCTCCTAAATCATGCGGAGGAAATGGCTTTCCCCATTTCCCGCTTTCACTATAATAAAAGAACGGATTAAGCATCGCTTTTACCAAATCGGGATTGTAGCGAAGATATAGTGGTGAAGCCGGATAATATTCATCCACCGGACCTACCTGCGGAGTAAAATAAAGCAATTCTCCATCCGAATCTTCAGACATCTGGAAAGCGGATACAGACTGACGATAAGCCAAAGCACAGAGTTCAGCATATTCTTTTCCTCCGGCAAGGTAAGCATCCGCCATCAATTGACGGTCAAAAGCATAACATTTTGCCATCACTTCTTTATAATCTTTCTCTGCATCTGCATACAAATCTTCTATGCTTGATTTTCCGTCTTTATTCCAATAAGGTCTTAAGTCCTCGCCGAAATAAGCCATTGTATACAGTCCGTCAAAGGCTGCAGTGAGATGTTGCGGGAAATCGCTGTTCATATCCAGCTTCTGTGCAAATGCAGCATAGCGTTTCTCGGCAGACTTCTCATTTGTTTCAGATCTCCCTCTTTCATAAAGTATGCCCTCATTTCGGCTGCATCCCCCTGTGCACAGGTCACGTCATCCTTTGTTCCCAGATAGAAATATCCCCATGACCGTCCATCTTTCTCTTTATCCACCCATAATTTCTGATTTTCCTGTCCGGTCTTCATCAGAGCCAGTCCATCCTTTTCATATATTTGTGTAGATTGTCCGGCACGAAATGCCTTGTGCGGGTCTATTTCAAAATAAACAGCAACATCATGTTCTTTGCCATCCAATGCTTTAGCCTGATAAGAGATATAATTGACCGGACGGGCAAGTGTCTCCAGATCGTCCAACAGATAAGGAGCGGTAAAGCTAAGTTTCAGTTCTACATCTCCACATTCGAAGGTATAATGTGTTTGGGTTGCTTGCACATCGACAGACGTTTGTTCAGCTTCCCTCAATTCTGCATATAGTCCGAAGTCAACCAATGCACCTCCCATACGATTCTCACAATGAGCGGCAATCACGGCTTTCCCATCTTTCATAGTTTCTGCAATAGAATCCGGGATATTTACTCTGAGATCACTTTTCCACTCATATCCCGTGCTGACCAGTTGCATTCCATTCACATACAATTGAAATACATCATCATGGGAATAGCGTAAATACAGTTGCTTGTTTTTCACCAACGCCGGGTCGAATGTCAGTTCGCGCCTCACCCATATATTAGGTGAGAACCAGGGAGTATGCACATTTCGTTGATCATCCGTGCCGAAGGCCGCCTGTCCTTCTGTCCATGTTGTATCGTCAAACTCTTTGGCTTCCCAATTTTCCTGAGGTTGCTCCATAGTATATCTTCCGTCCACTCTTTTTCATAAGAGATGGGGCTACCTTTTCCACCGGCATAGTCGGTTCCTCGGCAAAGAGTCCGAAGTCTACCAATCCTCCTCCCACACGATTCTCACAATGAGCGGCAATCAACGCTTTTCCACTTTTCATTGTTTGCAGAATTGAGTCCGGGACTTCCACTTTAAAGTTTGCTCCCCAGTCATATCCGGTATTCACCAATTGCTTCCCATTGATGTACAATTGAAATACATCGTCATGAGAATAGCGCAAATAAATCTTTTTATGCTCCAGAAGATACGGATCAACTTCAACCTCTCTTCGTACCCAAATATTAGAAGAAGTCCATTGTGTTCTTGCTTCCCACATGCCAGGCGTGCCAAATGCCCCTTCTGACAATTGCCAGTACTTGTCATCAAAATCCGGTTGCTCCCATCCTTCATCAGGAACTAATGAAGTGAACTTTCCTTCCCACTTTTCATGGTCAAGCGCCATCGGAGCGATAGCTTGCATCGGCAGTTCTTTACTACCCATAAAACGGTACATAGCACCGTCTACCCGTAAGAAGCCAACAAAAGGAAGTTGTGTGCTGCCGCCAAAAGTCATATTCTGTTTGTTCAGTTCATCCGTCATAGACCAAAGTTTCACATGCGGATGCAAAGTTAATAACGGATAAGCAGGCGCACGAAGGTCACTTTTAGTAGTTTCATCAGAGTAAGGAGTACTTTTGCAAGCTGCCAATACTGCTATTAGCAGATAAATGAATGTTTTATTCATTAGTGTTTTATAAATTCTCATTCGGTTACTATATTTATTTCTATTATCACACAATAAACAATCCGTAGATTCCTAAATGCACAAGCGAAGTGATTGACAACAACCGTATTAATTCCATATTCATTCTAGTTTTATAGACATATTCATTTTTTGTATTTCTCTTTCCATTTCTCTTTTCATCATCCTAATAGTAGTTGTCTTAATTTTCATCGGTTTGCTAATAACGGCCTCAGCCATAGCAAGCGATCGTTTCTTTTTCACCATTCGTTTTGTATAAATGGAATAGTTTATAAAGAGGTAGAAAGCGCGAAGGGCACATCATAGATGCACTATTATAATATTTTTCCGCCAGTTCAGGTTTGTTAAGCTGCTGGTAATTTTCCCCAATTATTAACTCTAAATCATAATCTGCCCAATATTGACGACATTTTAAAGCCACTTCTAGACTTTCGGTATATTGCTTCATTTCTTGAAGAACAGCAGCATAATTATAGAGAAAATAGGGATTACTCACAAACATCTTTTCTAATCTCTCATAGGTTGGAAGAGTTTCATTATATGACTTACATAACGCTAGCTAGAAGCTTTTCCCCAGTCTAATTCTGCTTGAATACGTTCGAACAATTTACTACTCCCGAAAAGAGAATATGTAAGTATGAACATACAAGCTATTTTCTTTATTAGGATATTAGAAAATAAAGGTTTGATATATTCACTAGTTATTATGAATATGCTTAAAAATGTCACAACCCAAACGAAAGGATATGCAAATGGATAAGAAAAGAACGAGAATATTCCTATTGAAGACAAAGAATAAAAGGCTATTTGCTTTTCTACACTTGGATTCTTCCTATAGCAATATATAATTATTACCATCAATAACAACAATACTAATAAACCAATAATCCCAAAATTTAAAAGAAGTCCAAGATATTCATTAAATGGTTGTTTCACATTATCTGCCAACATAGAAAAACGGCTTTGTCCGCATTGCTTAAAGAAATTTGCCTGATAATCCATATAGTGCGCTTCGAAACTACCCAACCCATGACCTATCCAAGGAGCATCTTTTACCATATTTATACCACATTGCCAAATCAGCAGTCTACCATCGGCTGAGTTTTTCTTCATCCAATAGCAACCAAACAACAATAATATCAGACTGCTACATAATAATAGATACTTCCAAATTCTTTTCTGTTTAAGCTTTTGAAACAAAAAATATCGCAATTACTATTGCAACACTAATAATTCCAGCTCTTGAATATGATAGTACAATTGCTATTACAACAATAATCCCTAAAAAACATACTAGATACCGTATTTGCTTATTTTCATTTAATAATTGGAATACAACAAAAAAGGGTAAACTGACACAAAGACAAGCAGAAAATCCCGTAGGATTTTCAAACTCCCCATTATCTTATAAAAGTATTAAAGGTGGTTATATTAAAACATTTGAGACAGACCATATATTGCTTGTAAACTAGAAACAATAACAATAACTCATCCCAGCCAATCGTGTATCAAATTTTACAGATTTTCCTAATAACATTCTAATTGAACAATATATTGTTATAATTAAAACAAATAAGATCGTATATAACCATTTAGAAACAATATAGGGATCGGTTATCTGGGTAGAATACATAAAAACACTACCAATGCAAAGAAGAGCAAAGCCGATTTGAGTAATACTCACTTTTGACATATAAAAACTCATTATTACTTAGGAATAAATAAAAAGTTGATTATAAACCACAAAACATTAAGTATTTATTCCTAAGTTTTCATCTACTTATTTTAACACATAACATGTCTTCTAAGCACATCCAAGACATTTAATAGAACCACAAGAAAGGCTAAAATGCTAGGAAGATATTCTTTCAAGCCTTTTTTCTTTTTAGGAACTTTACTTACTGTATAAAGAAAAAGAAAGACCCACATTAACACATAAACACCTGAAATATACCAGTCATTTATCAAATAATTATAGTTTCTATTAATTGTCATGAGCAATACAGATAGTATAGCTAAAACTAATAAAGATATTATAATACCTCATTTAGCGATCTATAGCATTTGACAAACAATCATAATAACTACGAATCAGCAAGAGTTGTTGCATAGTCATAGCCAGCAGAAGCACCAATAGCACAAAGACATACACCAAGCCCCCCCGTTGCACAAGAACAAAGGAGCATAGATGATAGATAAATAGCAGAAGCATAAGCGTAGTCTTCATCATATCTACGCTTACATTCCGCTTTAGTAACACCTCCTGCACTTTCACCCGGACTTTTTAGCAATAGATGTTGCATAGTATTCTGCGAATTATCAGAGAATCTAATAAAAACATTCATTTTTTCGGACTCATCTAACAACTTAAAACTTTTATTAGCTAATAGTTCCTGTCGTGCATTCTCTACCATTAAAGCCTCTTTTTCAATGTCAACCTTACTCACAAGTTCTATCATATAATCATCATTATTTAAGTTATTCATAAGTTCATCAAATTCTTCTGGAGTCAAAGTTGAAGTATATGATTTTAACTTCTCAGCAAGTAACATACAGTTCATTCCGTAATCTAATAATTCATCAGATTCGGCTATAGAATTGACAATTGTTGCACGATTATCCATTGATTCTAGGTTAGCTCTCATTTCTAATGATGAGTTGGGATTAGCAACAAAATCGTCATTCTCCGAACTACAACTTTGTGCAACTAACGCCACAAATAGAATCAATACTGATACGCTTAAAAAAAGGCTTTTCTTTCTCGAAATCATAATTTAAAATTTAATCATTAATAATTATTTACTTATTAAACTTGTTCATCTTTACTAATCAATATATCGCTAGCTTAATAAATGACAATTAGCAAAATAAATCAAGTTTTATTAAAATCAATAATCTGAATTTACTTCCAAATTTGTTCAGCTGCTGTATACACAAATATTCGTTCCTGTATTCCTCGTGTATTGTTACATAATAAAAGTAAAGCATTCACTGGAATTTTGATATAAATCAGCGAGTCCGCTTTAGACCTTTGGTCTCCAAGAGATTTCCAATTATTCCTCCTTGCACAATAGAATAACTCATAATCATCACCCGAACGAATATAGTTATCATAACTCCGAGGCGTATAAACAATTCTTCCTATCTGCTTAGGAGTTCCAAGATCAAGACCTGACCAACCACCGGAAGGTCGATATAATCAAAAGAAGTTGTGACATCCCCATCAAATACATTTGTATACTCATGCGAACCATCTTTTTGAAAACATCCGGGAGTACCTATAACTTTACCTTTTAAAGAAGCGGTATCATTAGGAGTATAAAAGCCGCCTCCGCAATATTACAGTGTGAATCTTTGGGACCTATATATCTGACATAGCGATACGATTTTGAAGAATACGATTGAACAACAGTCTGTAGTCTTTTCGGTTTCTCGTTTATCAAGTACAAGACTTCTTTTTCACGAAAATCAGGATCATTGCTTCCTTCAAATGTTCCGCCTATCATACGATTCAAAAACATCTCATCTGCCCGCAAAGTATATTTTGCAAACAAAGTAACATCCTGTACACTATCCGAAGGAGTGAAAAAATGAAACTCATTGGAAACATTTATTTCAAAAGGATCGGTCCAAAAACGAAGTCGTCCTCGCTCGTAAGTGGCAACCCGCATGACGGGTCCTTTTTGTATATCCGTAAAGACAATGTTTTTACCATCGAACTCTGTCCATGCAACAGGCTCCCAATCCATCCGTTTGCTGGCACATAGATAAGCAATTCTTGAACGTGGCTTACCTTTATATAGAGCGTCCTTTGGTATGTGGAGTTCTTTCTTGAAATCTTTGGTATAAGGGAAAGTAATATCTACGATATGCGGATCTTTGAAAAGAGGAACAATAGCAGTATCCAATTTCAGCATTTCTTCCTGCATAGCACGATTCAGACTAAAGGTATTGCGATAGACCTTTATCTTGGGCATTCCACACATTGCGTCTTTTCGTACTTCACTCACACCGTTAGGAAATTCATGATAATAAAGTATGCCATACTTACTGAAAATGCTACCCATTGATGGCTATCATTCTCATCACCGCGAATCGGCATGAAATCAATTGAACACGGAATACCCAACGCACGACAAACATAAACGACAAAGTCTGAAAGTTCCCGGCAACTACCTGCTTTCAGTTGCGCAACTTCCGGTCCCACATGAGGAAGGCTGGCAGGAACGGCAGTAGTAAATACCACTCCTCCTTTACGAATTGAATCGAGCAAACAACGGGCTGCCACAATCGGGTCTTCTTTATCAAGTACTCCGGATGCACGTAAAGAATCGAGCAAAGGATTATACTTCTGATAAATAGATTCACGCCAGCTAGTCAAGGTCTCGTCACCAATACGATAAGGAAGAAGATATTCACAAAAATCTGCAAACGAAACATGTTTCCCCCATGGTTGTTCCTGCCACACCTTAAATGACTATTCAATATTATTACATAAATAAGCAGAATCAACAGTTTCAATATCTCTATAGGATTGCAAAGAATCTAAATACAATGCCCCATACATGTGACAAACAGAGTCAGCCACTACTTGGGGAGAAATCCCCAATCCACGTGTTTCCTGTAGTAAAGTATAGTAAGTAAGATATCGGTCCAACTGCTTGCCCTTATAATAGGTGTAATAAGGCATGTTCTCTATCAAAAAACAAGCGGCCTTATATTTCAAACTATCCGCCGGATCAGTTTTATAATGAGATAAGACCTTTTCCAGTTCCACACGGTTCTCTCCTGCCTGCTGAAGAGCGGTTTCAAGGAATGAAACCATTGGAGTGCATTTTTCTTTTTCAGCACATGAAAAGAAAAAGAGACTACCAAATTGCTACGAGCAAAAAGACAGATACCAACTTTGTGAATATTTTCATAATTATCAGAAAAATAGAGATAAATGATTTCGTGTTATTTTTCTGCAAATTTACAAGTTCTTTTGCCATAGAAAAAGAGGGCGTTACACTCCTACAGCATGTAGAATGTGCCACAGGAGGATTACAGCGAGGATATTTTTTTATTTTCCCTAATATTGTAACAACCGAAATACCCCAAACTTCCTTCTCTGACCACATATTATCCTTTTTTGAATGAATATTATCCTTTAAAGTGATACCAACATTCAGCTTCATGATTGATCATCCTAATAGTATAGATCAAACGCTGTACATCTTTAGTTCAATCGTAGTACATCGTCTACTCCAACGTTGTACATCTTTTACTCAACTGATGTACAAGAATCAGACAACTTAAGTACTTCTCATTATCAAGTCTTGTACTTATCAGTAAGTAGTTAAGCTTAATTTTTTATTTCGGATAATAACGACTGGACTAAACCTTAACAACGAATGTGTTACACCAATAAGCTATCATATAGCGCCTGTGAGCTTTCTAGGAGCGATTCTCCTTCATATTTTACACTAAATTGTAACATCACAAACATGACCAAATTGACACTAGACCAAATATTTTCCTTTTATTGAATGATTATTATCCCTAAAATAAGTCTATTTTTCGTTACTTTGCATACACATTTAAATAAAACAGAATATGATCACAAAAAAGAAAAAATACACTTTGTATTATGTAATGGCATTAGCCTGCGGACTGGTAGCTTCCTTTTTTATTTATAGTTGTAGCGCAGACGGATATTACTCTGAAGAAATAGAAAAAAACGAGGTAACTAATACACGTGCACTTTCATCAAAAATGATAAATAATGGAAGCACTCTTATTGATTCCATCGCCAGTTCAGATGAATTTTGGGAATTCGAAATGAGCTCCGAGCTTTAGCTGATAAGTTTCATGAGTACACTTCTATTTTAAGTGAAGAAGAATATGACAAACTTATGGAAAATCTGAATGATGATACTACGTGGAAGACTTCATGAGGAAAGCCAATCTAGAAAATGAACTACAGCAACTGGCAAAAGCTAAAGAAAACCTGATTAAACATACAAGATTTTTAAGATTAAGCGCAGATGAACGGACACAACTCTTTATACTATATGCAGAAAGTAACGAACTTACAAAAGTAAAACTCCTGAAAACACGCGAAGAAGGAGGAAGTACTAGTAGCTGTGAAGAACAAAAACAAGCGGCATATAAGCAGGCAAAAGCTGATTATGACAATGCTATCGCTAACTGTCAAAATGGTTCAATGCCATCTGGCTGCTTAATACAAGCAGCTGCAAAATATGATAGAGCCAAAGATATAGCAAACAAGGAATACAAAGAATGTATAGCTAATAAATGAAAATAGTTAAATATATAATCTTATATAATATAATGTGGGGGATTAGCATCACTATGTGTTACTTTCACCGCTTTATTGATGATATAAATTATTCTCTTCAAGACTTCCTTATTACTTTCTTTGAACTTCTAGCATGGATTGTGCTCATAATCGGAGCCATCGACACATTCCCTCAAAACAAATATTCGAATAAACGCGTATGGTTCTACTATGCTATTATGGGAGGATTTATATCAGCAATCCATTCTTTTATAGGACTAATAAACATACTAGAGATTACCTAATGTAACTCCTGCAAAAAGGTTTCCATGTCCTCATCTTCTATACCTAAGCTCGCACGGACACGAGACCTCATGGCACGGCAAGCACCATCGCTAATATCAAAAATAGACAAAATCTCTTTCTTAGTTTTCCTCATCCTAATAAGTACACAATATACAATATGACGTGGAGGAATTTTTATTTGCTTATCTTTTAACCAAACAAAAAAGTCAGGATCAATCGCACGGCATCCTTCTATTAATGTAAGGTTCTCACTGGCAGTTAATTGATATATAGATTGATTTTCTAAAAGTCTGCGCACAAATATGACGCCTTCCAACACAGGTGGAGGAGAAGACAGCAGTTCCTGAAGCCGTTTCTCTTGAAGAATTGTTTTTTGCCGTTCAATTTCCAATGAACGATAGAATGAGATAGACAACTTAACTATCCCTGCTATTGCCAAACTGACAATGACCAGCACAGGTAAGTATAAGCAGATATTACAGGAGCCAATTCAACGTGAACCTCCTTAGGCATAACAACATAAATCTGATTTGCAACAATCAACAAAAAGGCAGCAATGCATTGCCAATCAGTTATCTCGGAGGGTAATCCAGATGTTCCTTCTCACGAAGTGTCCATAGGAGTGCGCCCACAAAGAGAATCAACCACGCAAAAAGATAAAAAGATGACGAGAATGCATCAACATACATTCCTGGGAAAAACATCTGAAACAGATAAGCAGCCAACAATACAAGGCAACAGAGCAAACCACCTGCCAACCTACTCTTTATAAAGTCAGCGAATTGTATTGTTACTCTTTTATTCATCGTATCTTATTTTAAACACTGCAAAGATAAAACATTCCCATTATACAAATCCATTAACAGGCTATTTTATTTGAGCATGAATATGAATAAAACAATGATTTACCTATGTCGGAAACAACCAATATAGAAGAGCAAGAAAAATAATGTATACCAATATTCTTATCTCTTTGTATATTTTATTATGACGGAGAGGATAATCTAATATCACTAAAACAATGAACCAAATAGCTATCATTTTCGTTGGAAGCTGTTTATTCAAAGGATCACCAAAAAGTAAAAAGAAGCCTGCCAACACCAATATAATATTGATTATCAAAACAACTGCATATCTCATATTATTATACATTTAAGGAAATACAAAATAGAATACACAGAGAAGCACTGTGGCTATAATGTTCCTTATCACCCCATAAATTTTATTATGACGAAAAAGGAAGTCAAGCAGCAACGTTACAAGATACCAAGCTATTACAACTTGCGTCAAATCATATTGCCGTTCCAAAGGTCCATGAATACTATATATATATCAATGGACATCAACACAATGGTTATAATCCAAACCATTGTGTTTTTTATAGTTATATTCATTTTCAATGATAGATAAATCTGTCCAATCAATAATAGACTTTCTTGTTTTCTCTGGAAAGTACCAAATAATCGTCCACTTTTACATCAAAATAAGACTTAGCTTTACCGTCATCATTGGAAGGCAACTCCTCTTTATCAGTCAGCGCCTCTATTATATCGATTTCCTTCACGTTCTTTTTCAATTTGGGGAACAACAGGCTGACATATATGTATTTACGATTGCAACCTTTAATAATCATCAACTTATCCATAGGTGCGCCACCATCGTATCCTCTCACCATGTATTCATCACCGGTTTTCTTATCTACTATTTTAAATCCCGGGCTATAGTACATCCATTGCCAGTCGAAATAGATGGGTTGCAGGAACGTTACTTTAGTATCATCTTTCCTTCTTTCAATAGAATGCAATAAAGGCTTTGTACCCATGCCATGCTCATAGGTTCTATCGGCAACGATCTCTATGCTATCTTTAGGAGCTGTATAAGCCGCATCAAATAACTTTTGATCGCGTGTCTTGGCCTGTTCGGCAGCGTCATCCCTTACCAACTCTCTTGATTTCTGAAGCTTCGGCATCATTTCCTGCACCATTTCCATTGACAGCTGTTGTATCATCGGCATTGATTCAGTTGCAACGGCAGTTGCAGTCTCCCCAAGTTTTCTTCCCGCAGGAGATTCATAAAAAGCAACCACTTTTTTCAGTTCATCTAATGTCATGTGTTGCTGGTAAATAGGAGCATATACTTCCATGACTTTATCTTCAATCTTCCGTGTCCATTTTGAAGCAAAATCTTTCCAATAAGCCTCATCTTGTTGGAAAGGCCCATTTTTCATACTCGACATCAATTGAGACATTATAGCTTCAGAGGATGCCGAACTGCCGGAAAGCGTCATGATCTTTTTTAGTAAAGTTTTGTACTCGTCGGTCTGGTCTGAATTCTGAGCCGAAGCCGGTAAAATAGAAGTAAGCGATGTGGCTACGCAGATCACCATTAAGAAAAGGATTTTTTTCATCATATAATAGTTTTGTTGATGAAGTCAAGTTAACTTCATTGTGTTATACATTCTTACAAATATACTCTAATTATTATTAGAATACAAACAAATAACGGACATAATTATAAACTGCGGCAATTATTGTCTGATTTACCGGAATTTCTTTATTGCATTCCCCAAGTAATAAATAGGGTGTCTGTATTGAAATCAGACTTTTTTAGATTAAAACAATAGGACGATTGTTACAATTCAATGGATAATACCTTTTTTTTGCAATGATAATAGTTTGAATATCAATCATAAACCACAAAATCAAGTGTAACATTCCCTTTTTTCACACTTAAAAGATTCGTACCTTTGCAAAAAGAGTATGAAGTCCTAAAAAAGAACATGACATCCATTTAATTTTAAATAAATATCACTTATGAATCGATTAAGACATTTAATGTCATTATGTATTTTATATCACTAATGGCATGCGAACAAAATGAAGACTGGGTTGTAAATGAACCGATGCAATCATTTGAAGAAAATCCAGAGTACGCTCCTCTCAATACTATTCCTGATTGGGTTAGTGAAAAAGTGACACCTAAAGAATACGAACTATGGAGAACCATGAGTTCAAAGGTATGAAATAAATTTAATTCCTTTTAAAAAAGGATATTTCAAGAAAAAAGGAAAAAAGAAATCTATGATTGCATCAACAACATCTGTGAAAGAATAGAAAAAGGGCAGATTAATAAATATGAAGGATTCCTAAATATAGCAGATGAAGATGGCACCACCCTATCAGACTCACAATATTTTGGCAGAATAGCAACAAGATCACCAGAAGGAGGAGCTGAATATAAGACAAATGGATGTACATTGTATACACATAGCTTAGGTCCCTATATAAAAGCTGCTGTTACTTACAAAAAATCCGATGATGATGTTACAATTACGTCATCGAGTGTTTATACGGGATCACCATATTTAGGAAATGACCCGAGTTTTTCTGGTGCTTCCAGTGTTTCTTACGATAAGGATAAGAAATTAATAGCCGCATCGTGTAGCGGAACTTTATCATTCAAAGATGGATCCAGAAAGGTTGAGGTAACTGTACAAAAGACAGGATTCATGATCCCATGATCAATTTGAATATACACAAGATTAATCTTGGTACAGTTAGTACTCTTTTGTGATTTTCTATTCAGATCTTGAAAAAAGTTATAGAACAATTAAAAATAATAGTCACCATGAACAACATTCTAAATACCAATCATACGTCCATCTATAAATTATTATTCGTCCTATTTTTTGCAGGGATTTGTAATCTGCCATTTAAATGCAATGCTCAGGAATACTCCAAATTGGACGAAGTACCACAGTGGGTCAAAGAAAAAGTTAATCATGAGGAATATAAATTATGGGAAGTCATGAGTTCTGTTTTTCAAATTGACTACTCTTTTCTCAAAAAAGATATCTCTCAAGA
>ENA-OQIG01000922-OQIG01000922.1-human-gut-metagenome-genome-assembly--contig:-NODE-922-length-14609-cov-2.287391_pt1 | contig 14609 bp, 16 predicted proteins | sample MGYA00242576_ERZ504741 | MGnify/ENA primary metagenome ERZ504741 (study PRJEB26092, sample SAMD00036436) | human gut metagenome | host: Homo sapiens | study: EMG produced TPA metagenomics assembly of... | reverse complement strand
ATAAGAAAGAAGTGATAGTAAAAATGAAATAATATAATCATTAGAAATAAATGGGGTATATGAATAAAGAAGTGGATTTATCCGTATCTTGTTATGGAAAAGTAAAAGACAGGAAATATGATATTGTGATATTGCCGTGGGGAGCTACCGAACCTCATAATCTGCATTTGCCATATATGACAGATTGTATTCTTTCTCATGATGTAGCAGTTGATGCTGCATTGATATCTAAACAGAAATATGGCGTGAACTGCATGGTTATGCCACCCATCGGCATGGGTTCACAAAATCCGGGACAACGGGAACTTCCTTTCTGTATCCATACGCGTTATGAAACACAGAAAGCAATACTGACTGATATTGTTTCTTCCCTTTATGTTCAAGGTGTCCGAAAATTGATTATTATCAACGGGCATGGCGGCAATACTTTTAAAAGTATGATTCGTGATTTGTCGGTAGACTATCCTGACTTCCTGATAGCATCGAGTGAATGGTACACCGTGTTAAAGGTAAAGGACTATTTTGAAAATCCGGGTGACCATGCAGATGAAGTCGAGACATCCGTAATGATGCACTATCACCCGAACTAGTCAATCTTGAAGAAGCAGGGAATGGAGAATATAAAACTTTTGCCATACAATCTCTGAATGAAAAAGTAGTATGGATTCCCAGGAACTGGGGAAAAGTATCTAAAGATACCGGTGTTGGCGACCCGCGTGGAGCTTCCGCAGAAAAAGGTAAGAAGTTTGCAGAAGCAATCGCAGAAAAATATGCAAAGCTCTTTGACGAATTGGTGAATCAGGAACTTTACTAAATTACAAAAAAATATAGTGACGCTATCCTTGCGTGATAGTGACGGTATCCCAAAAGACTGTTTCTAGCGAATTGCCAAGAACACGAATCTATTGTTATAAGTCCTTCTGAAAATAAAATCCGGAAGGACTTTTCTTTTATATCCCATTTTCCTACAAATAAAAACTAAACCATATCTTGCTGAAAACTAATACATTATCATACAAAAATTTATTGGAAATAAAAAAACTTCAGAAAAAAACGTTTTTCCCTCACCCGCTTCTTAATCTCGTGTGTCCACTAAATACAAAGAGATTAAGAACCTATTTATAACTTTAAACAAACTAAGTATGAAGAACAAAGTATTGCTTGTATTGTTATTGAGCTTTGCTGTAAGTCTTGCGGCGTCGGCTCAGAAAATAACAATGAATCTTCAACAAGTCAAGTTGGAGAAAGTCTTTTCGCTCATTACTAAACAGACAGGACTTACGGTAGCATATAGCCGTACGATTGTCAATCCCGAACGGATTGTTTCTGTCCAGGCAAAAGACAAAGACCTTTCTAAAGTATTGGATGATTTATTCGCAGGTACAAATGTAGCTTATGAAATTGGAGAGAAGAAAATATATTTGAAAGCAAAAGAAGCTCCCGTTACATCACAAGGGAGCCAAAAAACAAAGAAAATAACGGGAACCGTGACAGATACCAAAGGCGAACCAGTAATTGGTGCCAGTGTATTGGTGAAAGGAGCGGGGACAGGTACTGTGACAGATGTAGATGGTAACTTTACATTGGATGCTCCGGCAGACGCTCTTCTGGCTGTCAGTTATATTGGTTATAAAACACAGGAAGTAAAGGTTGGGAATAAGAACTCATATTCTATCCAATTGCAGGACGACACCGAAGTACTGGATGAAGTCGTAGTAGTTGGTTACGGCGTGCAGAAGAATCAAGCCTGACAGGTGCCGTTGCTTCCATCTCTTCTCAGGAAATCAGCAAACAGGTATCATCTAATGTTGCTTCAAGCTTACAGGGGCGTACACCGGGTGTAGACATCGTGCAGCAAGCTGGTGTTGCTGGGGCAGATGTAAACATCGTGATTCGCGGTGCCGCTTCTTTTGGCGCTACCGAACCTCTGTATGTCATTGATGGAGCATTCAGTAATGCCGGATTAAGCTCATTGAATCCCAATGATATTGAATCTATCGAAGTACTGAAAGACGGTGCGGCAGCCGCTATCTACGGTTCACGTGCCGCCAATGGGGTCGTTTTGATTACTACCAAGAAAGGAAAGTCCGGTAAGCCCGTCATTCAGATAGACGGTTCGTTCGCTTTCCAGAAAACGACTAATATTCCGGAGTTCCTCAATGCATCGGAATGGAGAGAGTTTGCCAATATGGTGGCAGATAACAGTGGCTTGCCTCATGCACCGGAGAATGACAATCCCACCAATCCGAACCTGAATACCGACTGGTCAGAAGAATGGATACAGTTTGCTCCGGTATGGAATCTGAATGCCAGTATCGCAGGGGGTGGGGACAACTCTACTTTCAGCACAAGCCTTGGTTATCTTGACCAAACCGGTATGACGATTTATTCGGATTATAAACGTTATAACTTCCGCCTGAATACCTCTTATAAAAAAGGACGTTTCTCATTTTCCGAAACTCTCGGACTGACGCATAAGGATAAAACTCCTACAACAGCTTTCAACATAGCTTTACCAACGTTACCTATTTATGATGAACAAGGACGGTTTACCTCTGGTGGCCCTGATTATTACATCAACCCCGAAGATGGCAAGGCGCAGAATAAGATAGCCCCGTTACATTATACAGACCAGTTTAATAAAGTGACGGATTTAATCGGCTCTTTAAATGCCCAACTGGATATTTGGGGCGGCTTAAAATACAAATTATCGTTAAGCGGAAATTATAGCAATAAGCATAATTACACCCATACCCCCGAGTACTATACAAAGTGAACTCGGATGGAACTCCCGATAAAGATTATGGCAACACACGTAACAGTGTATCGGAAACAAGAGGTGAAGAGTTCACTTATACGATTGATAACTTGCTGACTTACAACAAAACATTCAACCGTCACTCAATAGACGCTTTATTAGGAACAAGCTGGATGAGAGAATACTATCGTTACATGACCAACTCTACCATTAACGATTTGGGAGGAACGGATATTACCGGATTCCAAAATGAAGATGGTAAGATTTCGGCAGGCGACAGTAATGCAGCATTGCTCTCTTTCTTCGCCCGTGTGAACTACGATTATGATAATAAATATCTGCTATCCTTGAGTATCCGCCGGATGAATCTTCCAAATTCCATAAAGACAATAGAGTAGGTTACTTCCCCTCTGTCTCTGCCGGATGGAATGTGCACCAGGAAAAATGGTTCCAAAATCCTGTAATGAGCAAATTGAAGATCAGAGCTAGCTACGGTGAGTTGGGTGCCAACTTCCTCAATCCTTATAATTTTGACGCGATAGCTTATGGACCTATTCCTTACACAGTAGGCGGTGAACGTTATGTGACAGGACGCGCAGCCTATCTGAAATCGAAAGACTTGAAATGGGAAACTGCCAAAACCACAGATATTGGTATCGAACTGGGCTTCTTCAACAACGACTTGACCTTGTCATTAGACTATTTCGTGAAAAAGAACGTAGATTTGTTGGCACAGATAGACTTGAACCTGTCTTCCGGGCAAATCTTTGAAATCAACAGTTCACGTGAAAAACCCTACGTTAATACAGCTTCCGTAAAAAACACAGGATGGGAGTTTATGATGAATTACAGGAAACAATTGACGAAAGACTTCCATATAGATGCAACATTCAATATCGCAACGTTGAAGAATAAAGTATTATCATTGGGAGAAAACGTGCAGCCGATTACTTCCGGAGCAATGTCCAGCTATTTTAATGATGCAGCTTCCATTACCATGCCAGGAGAAGCTATCGGTTCATTCTATGGCTATAAGATTGACGGTTTTGATGCGGAAGGAAATTTCATATTTGCGGATACGGACAAGAATGGAGTAGTCAATGCAAATGATAAAGTTATTCTGGGTAGCCCTATCCCTGACTTCACATACGGTTTGAACATCAACATGGAATACAAAGACTTTGATTTGACTGTCTTCTTTCAGGGAGTGCAGGGAAATGATATATTCAATCAGAAAAAGTACACCTATTATTTTGATTATTCCAATAATGTAGTCAAAGAGGCTATGAATGGATGGACGAAAACAAATAGGAATACAGGAATCCCTATTATGAAAACCCAAAACACTAGTGGCGGAAACTCCTTGCCGAGTGAATTTTATATTGAAGACGGTTCCTATTTACGTCTGAAAAACCTTCAGTTAGGCTATTCACTGCCTAAAAAGTGGTTGGAAGCAATCCGGTTCAATAAACTGCGTGTTTATGCAGGCGTACAAAATCTGTTTACGTTGACCCAATACTCCGGTTATGACCCGGAAGTTAGTTCAAATGTATTGTTCTCACGTGGCATTGACATCAGTTCATATCCTAATGCCCGGACATTCACTTTTGGTTTTAACGCTTCATTCTGATAACTAAAAATATGATTAATATGAAAAACTATAAGAAAGTATATGCCGCATTTATCTTGGCGGGCGGCTTGATATTACATGGATGCAACGGTATCTTTGATGACCTGGCAATTAATCCGAACCAGCCGAGTATGGGAGCTTATTTCACCAGTCCGTCCGCTGTTAATGACGCAGTGATGACCATGTACGGATATATGTCTACGCAACGCTGCCTGGGAGCTTCCGGCTCTAAAACAACGATAATCCGCTCCGACGAGGCATCGTCCAATTCGGATTATGGCAAACCGGGCATGTTTGGTGCCGACTTAAATGCCAGTTATTACACTATCGAGCAACCTTATACATTGATGTACACCACTGCTTCTCAAGCATCCTACATTATTGAAACCGCCCCGTCTGTTGATTTCAGCGGTAATGAGGAACTGCGGAACGCATACATGGGGGAAGCTTATTTCTGGAGGGCATTTGTCGCATTATTACCTATTGATTAATTTCCGGAATATATCTCCCATCAGACAGATGCCACGCAATGGCGATGACTATGTCCGTCCTTTGGAAAAACCTGCTGCCGTATGGAATTTTATTCAAGAAGACCTGGCACATGCGAAAGAACTGTTGCCCGTGAAGGGATATTGGGACAGCAAGAATGCCGGTCGTGTGACAAAAGCTTCCGCAGCCGCCTTATTGGGAAAAGCTTACCTCTACCGTAGTGGAATCGAACAATATTATGGTGAAGACAAGACTACATTTTACAGTGAAGCTGCCAAAGAATTTGGTGATGTTATAGACGGAAAGTACGGAACTTATGACCTGACTAAAAATTATGCTGATAATTTTGATGTCGCTCATGAAAATAATGAAGAATCAATCCTTGAGTTTCAATTCTTAGGCGATGTCGATAATGCAGGATTCAATCCGGGGCTTGCCACTTCCGGTTTGGCGTTCGATTCACGTGGACTGATGTTACCGGGGGCGGGAGTAGGTTATGAAGGCGTAGTACATAACTGGCTTTATAACGCATTTGTGAATTCGGTAGACAAGGACGGTTATACGGATATCCGGATGTTCTCCACAATGATATTCAATGATTTGGATGCGAGCATTCATTTGAGAAATGATGCAGGCGGCAATCCTGTACGTCTGGAAGGTCCCGGCGGTTATAAATGGGAAGAACTTTATCCTGCAAAGAATGGAAAAGAAGGATTTGCTACCGTGTCCAATCCTTTGGCACATTCATTCAAAGCAGGTATAAGAAAAGGGATTGATTGTTCCATGCCTACACAAACGGAAGCAGACGGGACTCCTAAACTGGTCGGTGTAGGTGCAGGCGTTAAGGAGTATGTATATAATCAGCCCCGTGCCCATGGAGTGAATTGGCGCTATATCCGCTATGCCGATGTGTTGATGATGTATGCGGAAGCTATCGTTAGCGGTGCACGCAAGCATCAAACATGACTCCCTTGCAGGCGGTAAATAAAGTACGCGGACGTGTCAACATGAGCGAACTCCCTTCGGTAACCATGACTGATATTCAGAATGAAAGAATCCTGGAATTTGCTTTGGAAGGCATCGTTTCTATGATTTGCTCCGTTGGGGCAAGCTAGCCAGCCGTTTTACAGAGTTGCAGGAATCCGATCCTAACTTCAAGAAGTTCATATCGGCAGATGACTTTAAAGGATTCGTCACCAATAAGCACGAATGGTTGCCGATTCCTATCAATGAAGTGAATTCTAACCCTTATATCACAGAAAATAATCCGGGATATTAACTAAGAAAGAATTAGCATGATAAATTTGAAAAATATTGCGGTACTACTGTTCAGTTTGGTAGTACCGGGGCTCGCTATTGCCCAAACAGAAGTACTTTACAATGGCATACACCTGCCTGAACAATGGCCACCCCGCTATGCGGAACCACAAAAAGCACAAGATATGCCGATACCCTATCTTGAACAAAAGCCGGGAGTAATTCCTGTAAATGTAGGACGGCAACTATTTGTTGATTCTTTTCTGATTGCAGAAACTAATTTGAATAGAGTGATTCATACTCCCCGGTTCTACGAAAGGAATCCGGTACTCGGACCTGATAAGGAATGGGAAAAGACAACCGAAGGCGGACTCTACGCTGCACCCTTCAGTGATGGGATCTGGTATGACGAAAAAGACGGGAAGTTCAAAATGTGGTACTTGGCAGGTGCAGGTGTTCTTCACAAAGGAGACAATCAGACCTTTTATACCGGATATGCCGAATCGGAAGACGGCAAGTACTGGACAAAACCTGTACTGGATATTTGGAACCAAACCAATATTGTAGATACCTGCAATCGTGACGCAGCTACTATTTGGCTGGACAAACAGGAGAAAGACCCGTCCAAACGGTACAAGATGTTCAATGTCGAACGCCGCCCCACCGACCGCAGATGGCAATTTATTTTGAAATACTCATCGGACGGGATTCATTGGGGAGAGGGAGTCGCCCAGTCCGGTGATTTATACGACCGTTCATCCGCATTCTACAATCCGTTCCGTGATGTGTGGGCATTGAGTATGCGTTACGGGACAACAGTTTCTTCCCGCTCACGCAGTTATTTGGAAAATAAGACCCGGAAATGGCAGTAAGTTTCGCACATCGTATCCGAAAAGGAGTACCTGATAAGAATATGGTCTACTGGTTTACTCCGAGCGATAAAGAGCCGCGTCATCCGGAGTTTCCGGAAGTAGAACCGGGTATTTACAATTTTGATGCCATTGCTTATGAAAGCATTATGTTAGGATTGTACAGTGTATGGCAGGGACCGGAAAATGGAGTTTGTGCCAAACTAGGTATTCAGAAAAAGAATGAAATCTTTCTAGGGTATAGCCGTGACGGCTTCCATTTCTATCGTCCTTCTTTCAAGCCTTTCATGGCAGTGAATGAGACGAAAGGAGCATGGAACTGGGGAAATATGCAGTCTATCAATGGAGTGCCTTTGATAGTAGGAGATTCACTTTATTTCTATTCTAGCGGACGCCAAAGGAACAAGATTATGTGGGATAGCTATACATCTACCGGACTGGCTACTTTGCGCAGAGATGGTTTTGTCTCCATGCATGGAGATAAGGACGGCTATCTGCTGACAGAGAAGGTTCGTTTTGACGGCAAACATCTTTTTATCAATGCAGATGTAAAAGGTAGCTTGGCTGTAGAAATTCTGGATGAAAATGGAAAGCCATTAGAAGGATTCACACGGAAAGACTGTGTACCGATGAAGAAAACAGATAAAACAAAATTGTTGGTTACATGGAAGAAACACCAGAATATAGCATCACTTATCGGGAAGGCTGTCCGTTTGAAGTTCTACCTGGATAACGCTGATATATATGCATTTTGGATTTCTCCGTGGCAAACGGGCGAAAGCCGTGGATATACAAGCGGCGGCGGACCGGGACTGTCAACCTGTGGCATAGATGTTCCTGCAAACAAATAAAAGATAAATGACTATGAAACGTTTATTTTATACATTACTATTTTTCCTGCCTTGTATGCTGATAGCTTGCGGTGGCAGTGATGATACTCCGGATGGAGATAATAATCCCCCGGTAGTGGCTCCCCCTTGCGAAGAGCCGGTAGATTCACGGCTATTGTACAATGGTATTCGTCTGCCCGAACAGTGGCCGCCGGTACGTTCATCTTCGTCTGAACTGGAAAAAGGAATGTCACCTTTTTATCTGTCGGATAAACCTTCTGTTATTAATATCTCGGTAGGACGCCAGTTATTTGTAGACAATTTCCTGATAGAATCCACTAATCTGAAACGTACGTTCTATTATCCTGAATATTATTCAGGCAATCCGATACTGACACCAGAACAGGATTGGGAGAAAACTGGAACAAAAGGTGCGGCATTCGCCGCTCCTTTCAGCGACGGGGTATGGTATGACGAAAAGGAAGGAAAATACAAAATGTGGTACATGGCAGGTGGTGGCTCCTATGCAACTAGCGGAGCAGGAGTGACTTGTTATGCGGAATCAACGGACGGTATTCACTGGACAAAACCCACTCTTTCCGTTGTAGCCGGAACAAATATCGTTGACTATAACTCAGACGTGACGCGTCTGTTATTTGGCTGGATAAACAGGAAAGTAATGCTTCGAAAAGATACAAGATGTTTTTAGTTGCCCGTGAATCCGGGAAATGGAGATACCATTACAAGACTTCCCCGGACGGCAAAGTCTGGCGTGCCGCAGCTCAATCGGAACCGATTGCCGACCGTTCAACAGTATATAAAAATCCTTTCAGAAACGTTTGGGTATATAGTATGCGGCATAATGTTCGGGTGGATGCGAATAAGCTGGTACGTGCGAGGGATTATAATGAAAACACCGATCCGGAAGCCGGAACAAAGAAAGCGGAAGCATTATTGAGTGCATTCTGGTTTGGTCCGTGGGCTAATGAGCAACACCATACAGACTATCCGAATATAGCGCCTGCGATATATAATCAGGATGCCACGCCTTATGAAAGCATTATGCTGGGATTCTTCTCCGTTTGGCAAGGGCCGGAAAATGATGTTTGTGCTTCGGACAACGTAATCAAGAGAAATCAAGTTATGGTAGGATATAGCCGTGACGGTTACAGTTGGTTCCGTGAGGATATGAATCCTTTCCATGCCGTAAATACGACCACCTCGGACGCATGGAATCAAGGTAACCTGCAATCCGTAGCCGGAGCACCGTTAATAGTAGGTGACAAACTCTATTTCTATCTGAGCGGTCGTCGTTTGAGAGGCACTCAAGAGATTACCACTACCGGGCTTGCCATGCTTCGTCGCGATGGATTTGCATCTATGAAAGGAACAGGAGAGTTGCAAACTTCCTTACTGAAATTTGACGGTTCGTACTTCTTTGTCAATGCCAATGTCACGGGAGAAATGAAAGTGGAACTTTTAGATCCCAATAATAAAGTAATCGAAGGATTCTCAAAAGATGAGTGCAAAGCCTTTAAAGGGGATAATGTAAAAGCGAAGATAGAATGGACAGGCAACGCTTCATTAGCCTCTTTGAAGAACAAACAACTGAAAGTGAAATTCTATATTGATAACGGTGAAATATTTGCTTTTTGGATTTCTCCTTCTGCGAATGGAGAGAGTATGGGATACACCGCTGGCGGAGGTCCCGGGTTGAATATTTCCGGAATAGATAAAACCAATTAAAAAATGAATACTATGAACAGATTAGCTTATTTATTATCATTGATTTGTATTCTTGCATTTTCTTCTTGCGAAGAGGATAAAGTATATTATCACACTGCGGCAAAGGCAGACTTCACCATTGGTGAGAATATGTATGAACTGGGACAGACTGCTGTTTTTAAAGATGCTTCCATACCCGATGAAGGAAGCCGGATAGTAGCATGGTTATGGGAGTTTGGCGATGCAAAAAAATCCGTCTCGACGGAACAGAATCCAACTTTCGTTTATCCGTCGGACGTACATTTACCATTAAACTGACGGTGACTGATGATAACGGCTTGAGCGCCACAGCTAAGAAGGACCTTACCATCTTAGACCCGGCTAAAGCAATCAATGTAATGTGGCAGAAAGAAATGGGCGGACCTATTGAAAGTACAGTCTCACCCGCATTGTCGGCTGACGGTAAAACGGTTTATATGATTACCGACCAGACTTCCACAGGAGCATTTGACGTGAAACTTTATGCTTATGATACAGAAAACGGAACACAGAAATGGGCATTTGACGTAACTGCCAATATGAATGAACTGAATCCGGGCGGAGGGGCAAGTATGGTATATGCAAGTCCGGCAGTAGGACCGAATGGAGATGTGTATATTGTGGTTCGTGATTTGAAGCCAGCTACTGCTGAACACCCCCGTGCTTTGTTTTTATTTGCTGTAGGAAGTAATGGTAGCAGAAAATGGGCATACAAAGCTGCCGATTCTAATTTGTATGCTGTCACTCCGGCTATTGATGCATCCGGTAATATTTACTTCGGACATAGAGGAAAGAAAATAATCGTATTAAGTCCTGCCGGTGATATAGTCAAAGAAATAGCTTTAGATGTAGAAGTGTTGTCCGGTATGTCTCTGTCCAAAGACGGAACTGTCTATTTCGGCTCTTCCAAGAATACGGGATATTTCGGTTATGATTTTGCTACCGGTACTCAAAGTTTGTCTATCAGAAAGATTTGGGTGGTACAGCATTGAAAGGAAATTCTTATACGATAGGAGCGGATGGAACCATTTATACCATAGCCGAACTGACATCAGGTGGCGCTATCATAGCTCTGAATCCTGACGGAACGGAAAAATGGGTGTACAAGACTCCGGGAGCCATTGTCAACGGTGGTGTTGTGATTGGTACGGATGGAACGCTTTATGCCAACGGTGGAAATGCTGTTGCCGGTGAAGCTTCGGCAGGTGTTTTCGCTTTGAATTCGGACGGTTCTTTAAAATGGCATTATGCTACAACGGAGGACGTTAACAACTGCGTACCAATCATCGATAACAGAGGATATATCCATATCATCTCGAACAAAGCCGTCTATTATATAGTGAAACAAGACGGTAGTTACTTGCATCCGCAGAGTTAGGCGTTAAATGTACTTCCAGTCCGGTAATGGATTCAAGAGGATATTTATATGTCGGCATTGAAGCTGTTGCAGGTGCATCTGATATGGTATGTATCTCATCTGGAGCTACTTCCTATGCGAACTCTGGATGCCGATGAAAGGCCAGAATCCGCAACGGACAGGTTTGCAAAAGTAAGTAGTTTAAAATGTCGACGATTATGAAGAAATATTCTTTATTGGCAGTTTTCTTATTATTAATGTGCAATGTTTCGGTATGCGGGCAAACAGGACGTATCCTTTTTGTGGATACAACATTCATTGAGAAAACAAATCTGCAACGAATACATCATTCGCCCATCTATTATTCTGGCAATCCTGTTTTGAAAGCTGATAAAAAATGGGAATTGAATATAAAATGGCGACCCTTATGCCGCTCCATTCAGCGGTGGCGTATGGTATGATGAAGAAGAACATAAATTCAAGATGTGGTATTCTGCCGGTGGCGGAAGTTATTAGGACTCGTCACTTGCTATGCAGAGTCGTCCGACGGGAAAGTCTGGATAAAACCGGAGCTGGACGTTGTTCCGGGAACCAATATCGTAGATACATTAGAGCATGATTGCGTTTCCGTGTTGCTTGATAAATTTGAGAAAGACCGGACGAAGCGTTATAAAATGTTTGTTGTAGAATTTAATAATCGCTTCACAGTCAGCATGAAACTCAAATATTCTTCTGACGGAATCCATTGGAGTGAGCCGAAAGCTCTTTCGGGAGAATTGTACGACCGTTGTGCGGCTTATTACGACCCGTTTCGCAAGAAATATGTCTGTCATTGAAAACCATAAATGGAGTGTATAGGCGTTCACGCAATTATTTGGAACATGAAGATCCGGAAATGCTGGTTAGCCTGGCACATAGGATATATGACAACAAGAGTGATAAGTTTATCCGTTATTGGTTTAATGCCGATGCCGATGACCCGCGTCATCCTCAATTTCCCGAACTGCGTCCACAGATATACAATCATGAAGCAATGCCGTATGAGGGCTGTATATTAGGCTACTTCACCGTTTGGCAGGGACCGGAGAACAATGTTTGTGACAGTCTGAACATTCAAAAAAGGAATGAAGTCCTGATAGGTTGGAGCAAAGACGGTTTTCATTGGAACCGGGAAAACAAGAAACCATTTCTTCCTGTCAGTGAGGACTTTCATGCATGGAATGCAGGCAATGTACAGTCTACTGCGGGTAGCCCTCTGATAGTCGGAGACTCTCTTTATTTTTATGTCAGTGGACGCTATAACAGCAAGCCGAAACATGATTCCAATTTTGCCACAGGACTTGCGATGCTTCGTCGTGATGGTTTTGTTTCGATGCGGGCAGGAAGAAAAGAAGGATATATAGAAATAAAAACTCAGATTCCGGCAAATGGAAACTATTTGTTTGTAAATGCAGATGTGAAGGGAACTTTAGCGGTAGAAGTGTTGGATGATAACGGTCAGCCAATGGAAGGATTTACAAAGAAAGACTGCATATCAATGAAAAAATCGGATAAAACGAAAACAGATGATTTCATGGGAAAAACATCCAGGCGTAACATCACTGGTGGGGAAAACAGTCCGGTTGAGGTTTATCTGAAACAAGCGGATATCTATGCATTTTGGATTTCGGCATGGCAAACGGGCGAAAGTGGTGGATATACCGGCGGTGGAGGACCGGGACTATCAGACAAGGGATAGATACCCCCATAGATAAATTGAAAAATAACTAAATATATTAAACTTAAAAAAATAAACTGTATTATGGAAAAGATTATAGGATTAATCAATGCTCCTTTTACTCCGTTTTATGAAAATGGAGAAGTAAATTATGAACCAATCGAAGCCTATGCGAAGCTACTTGTAAAAAATGGCTTGAAAGGTGTTTTCATCAACGGTTCTTCTGGAGAAGGGTATATGTTGACTGATGAAGAACGAATGAAGTTGGCAGAACGTTGGATGGAAGTTGCACCGGATGGCTTTAAGGTAATTGTACACGTGGGGAGTTGCTGCGTAAAGTCAAGCCGGATGCTGGCGGAACATGCTCAGAAAATCGGAGCTTGGGGAATTGGTGCAATGGCACCTCCTTTCCCGAAAATAGGACGAATAGAAGAATTGGTAAAGTACTGCGAAGAGATTGCTGCCGGAGCACCGAAGCTGCCCTTCTATTATTATCACATTCCTGCATTCAATGGAGCATTCTTATCGATGCTTGCTTTCCTGAAAGCTGTTGAAAACCGTATTCCCAATTTTGCGGGAATCAAATATACCTTCGAAAGCCTGTATGAATACAATCAATGTCGTTTGTATAAAGACGGCAAGTTCGATATGCTTCATGGGCAGGATGAAACCATTCTTCCATGCCTCGCAATGGGAGGGGCGCAAGGCGGAATCGGCGGAACGACCAATTATAACGGTATAAATTTGGTCGGTATCATTGATGCCTGGAAAGCCGGTAACTTGGAGAAAGCCCGTGAATTGCAAAACTTCTCCCAGGAAGTGATTAACGTAATCTGTCATTTCCGTGGAAATATTGTTGGCGGCAAACGTATCATGAAGCTTATCGGGCTGGATTTGGGTGGCAACCGTACTCCTTTCCAAAACATGACCGATGACGAAGAAAAACAGATGAAAGCGGAACTGGAAGAAATCCGGTTCTTCGAACGTTGCAATAAATTCTAACAGGAGGACGTATGAAGAATATTACTGACTATATACAACAATGGCTATACCTATAAGGATGATATGCAGAATAATATCATGCCCTTTTGGATAAAGTATGGACTGGATAGAGTGAATGGTGGTATATATACTTGTGTAGATCGCGACGGTGCATTAATGGATAGTACAAAATCCGTTTGGTTTCAGGGGCGTTTGCATTTACTTGTTCCTATGCCTATAATCATATAGAAAAGAACCCGGCATGGCTGCAAGCCGCAAAAAGCACACTAGACTTTATAGAGAAGTATTGCTTTGATTCGGATGGGCGTATGTACTTTGAAGTGACAGCGGACGGTCGCCCTTTACGTAAGCGCCGTTACATTTTCTCCGAGTCATTTGCAGCCATAGCGATGTCCGAATATTCGATAGCGTCGGGGGATAAGACGTATGCGGTGAAGGCACTCGAACTGTTCAAACGTATGCAATATTTCCTGCAAACTCCTGGGCTGCTTGCTCCCAAATATAGAGATACGCTCCCCATGAAAGGACATTCCATCACCATGATATTGATAAATGTAGCTTCCCGAATCAGGGAAGCTATTCAAGACGAATGTCTGACACGGCAGATTGACGAGTCCATTAGCTGTCTGGAAAAAGATTTCCTACATCCGGAGTTCAAGGCATTATTGGAAACCGTAGGACCGAACGGAGAATTTATAGACTCCAATATGGGACGTACCATCAATCCGGGGCATTGTATCGAAACAGCTTGGTTTTTACTGGAAGAATCCAAGCTCCGGGGAAGGGATCAAAACATAAAAGAACTGGGGCTGAAAATTTTAGACTGGTCATGGGAGTGGGGCTGGGACAAAGAATCCGGCGGTATTATCAATTTCAAAGATTGCAGGAATCTTCCTTCGCAGGACTATGCGCAGGATAATGAAATTCTGGTGGCCG
>ENA-OQIG01000921-OQIG01000921.1-human-gut-metagenome-genome-assembly--contig:-NODE-921-length-14630-cov-2.224298_pt1 | contig 14630 bp, 17 predicted proteins | sample MGYA00242576_ERZ504741 | MGnify/ENA primary metagenome ERZ504741 (study PRJEB26092, sample SAMD00036436) | human gut metagenome | host: Homo sapiens | study: EMG produced TPA metagenomics assembly of... | reverse complement strand
TCTCTCCGCCAGTGTATTTCCGCCATTGGCTATCGCTGGCTACACCTGCGAGCCTGCCATTTGGTTTCCGGAGTAATTTAGTGCGGATTTCAGTCTGGCTAAATCTTCCTGCGTTGGAGGGGTGTATTTATTTATTAAAATCATTCTCTTATTTAACCGTTTAAACACGTAAGGCGATGTTAGCCCTGAAGGGGCGGGGCGTCAATCTTAATTGCTTCATTGAAAAGATGAAGACAGGAACAGGTATGGACAAAAGATATAATACCGGCAATCCAAGACCTTCAAATAGCATGAAGGATCTGAATGATAACGCCCTGGCGTACGATGATTTCCTGAACAGCGAAAGCGATACTTTTATAGATCGTTTTGGTAACGCCCAGGATACGATAAATTGGGGCTACTAAAAAAATGGCAGCTGCTACCGACGCTGTTATTGATGAAGCCCGCCAAAACCTGATCCCTCTGAGCAAGCAATACATGACGCTTGCTGATGCACAGGCAGATATTGCTAATATTCCGACAGGAAGCGCCACGTATTACCGCAGCCGGATGATAGCGCGCTGGCTATTGAGGTCATGAACGTCAGCGGGACGCTGCAGCCTACCGGGCGAACTATGGATGCTGGAGGGAATATTCGGCAGGAACCACTATCTAATAACCTCGTCGAATTTTCAGATCCGCTGGGTTTTTCTCATTCGCGTATTCGTGCCGATGGCGGTTTCGAAACACCGATGTCGCTTCTTGGTGAAAATGAGATTTCATCAGGTAACCTGACTATTACGGTTGATCCAAATTTTAGTGATGAACTGGTCATGTTATCAGATGGACTGGGTTTTACAGTTCCAGTAACAGGCAGCGATAACGGTGGAAGCGTCGATCCCGGCGAGGTCACGGTTGATTTACCTCCGCAAACAGCGGCGTACGGGCTGCTGTCAAAAATGCGGGCGGCGCTGGAAGATGTCTGCATCATCATTAATTCCGATTCTACCGGTATTACACAGGACACCGACCCATCTACCGGACAGGTTTTCAAAAAATGGACCAGAAAACTGGCCGAATTTTTAGCAGGAAACTATCCGGCATATACGGTTAATTATTATTCCTGGTCTTCTAATGCTTATGCCACTCCAGAGACTATCCAGATTGGCACTGCGGGGAAAACCCTGCATTTTTACAACGCAGCGGTCGCCGGTACGCAACCGCTTTATCTGATGGGACAGTATTTTGAGACCGCGTACGCGCCTCGGCAGGCCGACCTGATTATTTTCAACCACGGGCACAACACAGATAACAATGTGCCAGCCAGCACCCACATGGGGATGGATTTAGCCATTCTCTACACCATGCTGCAACGACACCCCAATGCCGGGGCGATAATAGTTTCGCAAAATCCGCTGAGGGACAGCGATAACGGGACTGTCCGGAGCAACGGTGCGCGTCAGGCTGCAATCACGGCAGGCTTCAGTCTGGTTGACGTATTCCAGTTGTTCCAGAACGCGGGCAAACCATCAGCCTGGTATATGGACAATATTCATCCGAATGCTACCGGTGACGCGAAAATTTTCGACCTGGTTAAAAATCTGTTCGTCTGGCCAGCCAGTCCTTCCCGGTTCATTCCCGGACTGACAGCAGGAACGAATCTTCTTACAAATGCTGGCTTTTCTACCTGGACCGATGGGCTTGATGCCCTGATGGATGGTCTCTGACTGGCTGTACAGCAGAGAAAGATACAACGAATTTTGAAAGTGGTGCTTACGGTTTGCGTCTGAACCAGACTGGTACTATCGAAACTTACGCCGCCACGACATTACCTGCCGCCCTTGTGAAACGCCTGCGTGGAAAAACCGTTGTACTGGCGGCCAGGGTATTTGTCCCGTCGACATCAACACGGGGAAACTGTGGATCAATACAAATCCCAGAAATTACAAATAACCGGCCTATGGTACACCGAGCGGGGGGCGTGGAGGCTTTATCTGGAAAGCAACTGTTATTACCGTACCTACAACGGCAACAGCCCTTACGGTACGGGCAGTTCTTGACACATCAGGTGGTGCAGCAGGGAACTGGTGCACTTTTGACAGGCTAACCTTAATAGCCGGGACTATTCCGCAGGATTTTTATTAACCGGGAAATAAATATGTCAACCACTATTATCAATAAAACTATCACCATGTGGGCTTCGCCAAAAGCGCAGCTTCTGTTCCTTTTGCTGGACCATGGGAGGCCTATGGGTCATTTGGTATCAATGCAGCGACATCTGTTCGCAATCTGATTAGTGGGAAACCGGCATTTTCCATTATTGGAAGTCCCGCCTATGGCCCAAATTATATTGAGCTGACAGGTGCACAGGTTGCCTACCTGGCGACATCAATAAAAAACACAGAGGATATGACCATTGTCGCCTCGGTAATGCCGATGAATGATGCCAGCTCCGCTGTCGTCTCTAACTATCAGTCGCAGCGTGCCGATGGTACCGGTCTGTGCATTGGTACTCAGCTGGGGTTTGATATCAACACACCCGCAGATGGAAACGTTCAGGCCACGTTTAACCATGGTGTACTGGTAAACGGTATTTCGACTGGCGCGAGAGCAAATACTCCTGATGCGCCCATTAACACATGGAGTCTAATTAGCGGGAGGGTAAAAAATTCAGCTCGTACCAGAACGGTAAATAACCTGACGACGGGAACCACCGGGGTGAACAGCCCGGCACTGAACCAGCGGATTTGGGAGATTTCCTGCGTATAGGATCGGCGTATAACAGCCAGTTTGGTGGGGTGGTGAGAGTTTGCGAGGTCGCAATCCTGAGCGGATATCTGTCTGACGCCGATTTTGCATTACTGCTCCAGCGGATGCGCGATAGTGCGGCAAAAAAAGGGATCATAGTTTAGCTTCGTCAAAATCTCTGTTAATGAAAGACGTCTTTAGGCTCTCTTATTTTGGTGATGGGGCATGGGTGGGGCATAAGGAATCATCAAAATTCGCCAAATATTGAAAACAACGAATGTTGGTTGCTATCTCCAGCCATTAAAAATGGCGCTCCTGGACGATATTTGTCGATTTTTAAATTTACCGCGTCACGCAGTTAAAGTGGCGGGCATACTCTTCAAGGCTGGTGATCCCCAACCGCACCCATTTAGGATGCGACCATTGCGGTAGACCGATGTAAATCATAACGCGTGAAGGATCTCTTCCACACTGCGCACACGGGCGATGCGTGGGTAGATATGTTGATGCTGTTATTGTGCTGCTCGGCGCTGGCGGCACTACAGGCGTCTTCGGCAATCACCAGATTAAAGCCAAGTTCCCAGGCATTGCGGGCGGTGGATTCAACACCGATATTGGTCGAGATCCCACATAACACTATTGTATCGATACCTCGGCGGCGTAATTGCAACTCCAGATCCGTACCGTAAAACGCACCCCACTGACGTTTGATGATTTCGATATCACTGTCAGTTGCACCTAATGCAGCTGGATGTTGCCACCAGTTTTCGGGCAACACTTTAGCGGGGAGGGGGCATCAACCGGCTGTTTTAATGCTTCGGCGTAATCGGCAGACCAGCAACGCGCACCAGAAACACGGGCTGACCGCTGGCGCGAAATTTCGCCGCCAGCTTCCCGGCGCGATTAACTACCTCATCGGCAGTATGTGGACCACCGGCAAAAGGTAAGATGCCTTCTTGTAAATCGATCACCACCAACGCAGTGGTTTTAGCATTAAGTTCAAGCATGCTGACTCCTGAAAAAACAAAATCGTGCCTCACACCTTAATGCGATTAGCCGATGGCGGAACGACAAATTTTGTTAATTTTTATGAGTTCGGGCAACACCTTTATAGCAAACTGGCGTAGAGTCTGATTTCAGGCCCGATATAAAGTGGTAACGAGGCGTTCCAGCGCGGGCCAGGCTCTTACGGTGCGGCAGAATTTCCAGTATAATAGCCGCCTTTTTTCATTCAGTTGTGACATACAGCTAACGCTGCGACTTGGTCACCTGCGCAGCAGGGGGCATCCGCCGGCAGCTAAGTTAAGGGATATCTCATGCGTACAGAATATTGTGGACAGCTCCGTTTGTCCCACGTGGGGCAGCAGGTGACTCTGTGTGGTTGGGTCAACCGTCGTCGTGATCTTGGTAGCCTGATCTTCATCGATATGCGCGACCGCGAAGGTATCGTGCAGGTATTTTTCGATCCGGATCGTGCGGACGCGTTAAAGCTGGCCTCTGAACTGCGTAATGAGTTCTGCATTCAGGTCACGGGCACCGTACGTGCGCGTGACGAAAAAAATATTAACCGCGATATGGCGACCGGCGAAATCGAAGTGCTGGCGTCCTCGCTGACTATCATCAACCGCGCAGATGTTCTGCCGCTTGACTCTAACCACGTCAACACCGAAGAAGCGCGTCTGAAATACCGCTACCTCGACCTGCGTCGCCCGGAAATGGCTCAGCGCCTGAAAACCCGCGCTAAAATCACCAGCCTGGTGCGCCGTTTTATGGATGACCACGGCTTCCTCGACATCGAAACTCCGATGCTGACCAAAGCCACGCCGGAAGGCGCGCGTGACTACCTGGTGCCTTCTCGTGTGCACAAAGGTAAATTCTACGCGCTGCCACAATCCCCGCAGTTGTTCAAACAGCTGCTGATGATGTCCGGCTTTGACCGCTACTATCAGATCGTTAAATGCTTCCGTGACGAAGACCTGCGCGCTGATCGTCAGCCTGAATTTACTCAGATCGATGTGGAAACTTCTTTCATGACCGCGCCGCAAGTGCGTGAAGTGATGGAAGCGCTGGTGCGCCATCTGTGGCTGGAAGTGAAGGGCGTGGATCTGGCGATTTCCCGGTAATGACCTTTGCGGAAGCCGAACGCCGTTATGGTTCTGATAAACCGGATCTGCGTAACCCGATGGAACTGACCGACGTTGCTGATCTGCTGAAATCTGTTGAGTTTGCAGTATTTGCAGGTCCGGCGAACGATCCGAAAGGTCGCGTTGCCGCTCTGCGTGTTCCGGGTGGCGCATCGCTGACCCGTAAGCAGATCGACGAATACGGTAACTTCGTTAAAATCTACGGCGCGAAAGGTCTGGCTTACATCAAAGTTAACGAACGCGCGAAAGGTCTGGAAGGTATCAACAGCCCGGTGGCGAAGTTCCTTAATGCAGAAATCATCGAAGCCATCCTGAATCGTACTGCCGCGCAAGATGGCGATATGATTTTCTTCGGTGCCGACAACAAGAAAATTGTTGCCGACGCGATGGGCGCACTGCGCCTGAAAGTGGGTAAAGACCTTGGTCTGACCGACGAAAGCAAATGGGCACCGCTGTGGGTTATCGACTTCCCGATGTTTGAAGACGACGGTGAAGGCGGCCTGACGGCAATGCACCATCCGTTCACCTCACCGAAAGACATGACGGCTGCAGAGCTGAAAGCTGCACCGGAAAATGCGGTGGCGAACGCTTACGATATGGTCATCAATGGTTACGAAGTGGGCGGTGGTTCAGTACGTATCCATAATGGTGATATGCAGCAGACGGTGTTTGGTATTCTGGGTATCAACGAAGAGGAACAGCGCGAGAAATTCGGCTTCCTGCTCGACGCCTGAAATACGGTACTCCGCCGCATGCAGGTCTGGCATTCGGTCTTGACCGTCTGACCATGCTGCTGACCGGCACCGACAATATCCGTGACGTTATCGCCTTCCCGAAAACCACGGCGGCAGCGTGTCTGATGACTGAAGCACCGAGCTTTGCTAACCCGACTGCACTGGCTGAGCTGAGCATTCAGGTTGTGAAGAAGGCTGAGAATAACTGATATGACTCAAATACACGAAATCATTCGCGTTTGCATCAAGGCGGCAACTGAGTGAACTCCCATGAGCATAGATAACTATGTGAATGGATGAGCGAAGGCAGTAACGAAGAGGCAGCGTGAAGGATAAGTGTATAAGCGTCCCGTTTCGATCTTAGTGGTCATCTATGCACAAGATACGAAACGGGTGCTGATGTTGCAGCGGCGTGATGACCCCGATTTCTGGCAGTCGGTAACCGGCAGCGTGGAAGAGGGTGAAACCGCGCCGCAAGCTGCCATGCGCGAAGTAAAGGAAGAGGTCACCATTGATGTTGTCGCTGAACAACTGACCTTAATTGACTGTCAGCGCACGGTAGAGTTTGAAATTTTTTCACATTTACGTCATCGCTATGCGCCGGGCGTGACGCGTAATACGGAATCATGGTTCTGTCTTGCGCTTCCGCACGAGCGGCAGATCGTTTTCACTGAACATCTGGCTTACAAGTGGCTTGATGCGCCTGCTGCGGCGGCGCTCACTAAGTCCTGGAGCAACCGGCAGGCGATTGAACAGTTTGTAATTAACGCTGCCTGAACAGGCAGGGCTATCTGGAGATATTTTTATGGCAGGTCATAGTAAATGGGCCAACACCAGACATCGTAAAGCTGCGCAGGATGCTAAGCGCGGTAAAATCTTCACTAAAATCATTCGTGAGCTGGTAACCGCGGCTAAGCTGGGCGGTGGCGATCCGGACGCTAACCCGCGTCTGCGTGCAGCGGTGGATAAAGCACTGTCTAACAACATGACCCGTGACACACTGAACCGCGCAATTGCACGTGGTGTGGGCGGTGATGATGATGCAAACATGGAAACCATCATCTACGAAGGTTACGGTCCTGGCGGCACGGCAATCATGATTGAATGTCTGTCTGACAACCGCAACCGTACCGTTGCTGAAGTGCGTCATGCATTCAGCAAATGTGGCGGTAACCTCGGTACAGATGGTTCCGTAGCCTATCTGTTCAGCAAAAAAGGCGTGATCTCCTTCGAGAAAGGCGATGAAGACACCATCATGGAAGCAGCTCTGGAAGCAGGTGCTGAAGACGTTGTGACCTATGATGACGGCGCGATTGATGTCTACACTGCATGGGAAGAAATGGGTAAAGTGCGCGACGCTCTGGAAGCGGCAGGTCTGAAAGCAGACAGCGCGGAAGTTTCCATGATCCCGTCCACCAAAGCTGATATGGATGCAGAAACCGCACCGAAACTGATGCGTCTGATCGATATGCTGGAAGATTGCGACGACGTGCAGGAAGTTTACCATAACGGTGAAATCTCTGATGAGGTTGCAGCGACTCTCTGATGAGGCCTGCTGAACAGCAAAACGGAAACGCGTGATGGCTATTATTCTCGGCATTGACCCGGGTTCGCGCGTGACCGGCTATGGCGTCATCCGCCAGGTAGGCAGGCAACTGTCCTACCTGGGTAGCGGATGCATACGCACCAAGGTGGATGATTTACCGTCTCGTCTGAAGCTCATCTATGCGGGCGTGACGGAAATCATCACCCAGTTCCAGCCAGATTATTTCGCCATTGAACAAGTCTTTATGGCCAAAAATGCCGACTCGGCTCTGAAACTGGGGCAGGCGCGCGGCGTGGCGATTGTGGCGGCGGTGAATCAGGAATTGCCGGTATTTGAATACGCGGCACGTCAGGTAAAGCAAACGGTGGTAGGTATTGGTAGTGCCGAAAAAAGCCAGGTGCAGCATATGGTCCGCACCTTGCTGAAACTGCCCGCTAATCCACAGGCGGATGCCGCCGATGCGTTAGCTATCGCGATTACCCATTGTCACGTCAGCCAGAATGCAATGCAGATGAGCGAATCGCGGCTGAACCTGGCGAGAGGGCGACTTCGTTAAGTTATACCGCCTCGGTCAGTTCAGGCTGAGGCGTTTCAACTTCCTCCGCGTGAATCAACACCAAACCCGGATGATGCCACAAACTGGCTGGCGTGACGGTTTTACGCTCCCACGGAATAGAACCTAAGAACCAGAATTTCCAGAAAGTGAGTTTTGCATTCGGATTGATATTTAACAGTTGTCCAAACGTCTCTATTTCACCCACCGGAATACATAGCGCCTCTTTATAAATATCAAAGACAAATTTTGAACAGAACTGGCGCGAAGATTCGTATTTAAAACCGGTGTGGTAAAGTTTGCGTAGCCGGGAGGGAACCTGTTCAACAATTCGTTGTTTTTGTTGTTCTGTCAGCCCAGCGTCTAATCGCTTTATAGCATAGCGTTGATTAGAAGAACGTTTAATAAAACGAGATAGCGTGGTGATGGTTGAAAGGGGGACCCGGCTTTCTGCAACCAGGAAGTCTTCACCGTTATGACCGATAATGATCCCGACGTGATTACTCCAACAATTTGATGCAGCTGATATTTGACCAAATAAGGCAGCACCTATACATGTAAAGGCGATATCTCCAATTTCATATTCAGCAGGGTAATTAATATTCACGTTGTCATTCCATTGAAATAGATACGAATATACGTAATAGCATAAAAAATTTATTTTTTCAGGAGGCGCAATGTATATTTTTATTACGCATTTTTTCACTGAATATGTAATATTAAAATATTTGCTTCCAAAATAACCTGTAGAATAAATTATACTGTGCCATTTTTCAGATCATCGAGACACCTCGCAAGTTTTCTTCATCCTTCGCTGGATATCTATCCAGCATTTTTTTATCATACAGCATTATCTTTGATTCATTACGCAGGAGCGTCATGTGATAGGCAGACTCAGAGGCATCATCATTGAAAAACAACCCCCGCTGGTGTTAATTGAAGTGGGCGGCGTAGGCTATGAAGTGCATATGCCGATGACCTGTTTTTATGAACTCCCTGAAGCGGGACAGGAAGCGATCGTTTTCACCCACTTTGTGGTGCGTGAAGACGCGCAGCTGCTGTACGGTTTTAACAATAAACAAGAGCGCACGTTGTTCAAAGAGTTGATCAAAACCAACGGCGTCGGCCCGAAGTTGGCGCTGGCGATCCTCTCCGGAATGTCAGCGCAGCAGTTCGTTAATGCCGTTGAGCGTGAAGAAGTGGGGGCGCTGGTGAAACTGCCGGGTATTGGCAAAAAAACCGCCGAACGCTTGATTGTTGAAATGAAAGACCGATTTAAAGGTCTGCATGGCGATCTCTTTACGCCAGCCGCCGATCTGGTGCTCACGTCGCCTGCCAGCCCGGCAACCAACGATGCTGAACAGGAAGCGGTTGCTGCGCTGGTGGCGCTGGGCTATAAACCACAAGAAGCCAGCCGCATGGTGAGCAAAATCGCTCGCCCTGACGCCAGCAGTGAAACATTAATTCGCGAAGCCCTACGCGCCGCGTTATGAGGTAAAGGATGATTGAAGCAGACCGTCTGATTTCTGCCGGTACCACTTTGCCGGAAGATGTAGCAGATCGCGCCATTCGCCCTAAATTACTGGAAGAGTATGTTGGTCAGCCGCAGGTTCGTTCACAGATGGAGATTTTCATCAAAGCAGCGAAACTGCGCGGCGATGCCCTCGATCATTTGTTGATTTTTGGTCCTCCGGGGTTGGGTAAAACTACGCTTGCCAACATTGTCGCCAATGAAATGGGCGTTAATTTACGCACGACTTCTGGTCCGGTGCTGGAAAAGGCGGGCGATTTGGCTGCGATGCTCACTAACCTTGAACCGCATGACGTGCTGTTTATTGATGAGATCCACCGTTTATCGCCAGTTGTTGAAGAAGTGCTGTACCCGGCAATGGAAGACTACCAACTGGATATCATGATTGGTGAAAGGTCCGGCGGCACGCTCCATTAAAATTGATTTGCCGCCGTTTACCCTGATTGGTGCAACCACGCGCGCAGGTTCGCTGACATCACCGTTGCGCGACCGTTTTGGTATTGTGCAACGTCTGGAGTTTTATCAGGTGCCGGATCTGCAATATATCGTCAGTCGCAGCGCACGCTTTATGGGGCTTGAGATGAGTGATGACGGCGCGCTGGAAGTTGCTCGTCGCGCTCGCGGTACGCCGCGCATTGCCAACCGTCTGCTGCGTCGAGTGCGTGATTTCGCCGAAGTGAAGCACGATGGCACCATCTCGGCAGATATCGCTGCTCAGGCGTTGGATATGTTGAATGTCGATGCTGAAGGTTTCGATTATATGGACCGCAAATTGTTGCTGGCGGTAATCGATAAGTTCTTTGGTGGGCCGGTAGGTCTGGATAACCTTGCGGCAGCCATTGGCGAAGAACGTGAAACCATTGAGGATGTGCTGGAACCTTATTTGATTCAGCAAGGCTTTTTGCAGCGTACACCGCGTGGGCGTATGGCGACGACGCGGGCGTGGAATCACTTTGCATAACGCCGCCAGAAATGCCGTAAGTCGGATTGGTCGCTCGCGCCGCATCCGACATTGGCAGTGTGCCTGATGCGACGCTATTCGCGTCTTATCCGGCCTACCAGAGATAGCGAACCGTAGGTCGATAAGGCGCTCGCGCCGCATCCGACAAATGTGTTCAGCGATAGATTAGCTGGCCTGCTTTTTCATCATACTGAGAATAAATAACAGTGCCGCACATAGCACCACCGACGGACCAGCCGGCGTATCGTAAAATGCGGAAAAGGTTAAACCGCCAGTCACTGCCACCATCCCCACCAAAACAGCGACACCAGCCATCTGTTCCGGCGTACGGGCAAAGCGACGCGCAGTAGCTGCAGGAATAATCAGCAGTGAAGTATAATCAACGCGCCAACAAATTTCATCGCTACACCAATCGTCAATGCCGTCACCAGCATCAACAACAATTTCACGCGCTGTAATTTCACACCATCAACAAACGCCAGATCCGGGCTAATCGTCATCGACAGCAAATTGCGCCATTGCCAGAACAAAATAGCCACCACGATGACCACGCCAATGGCGATGGAGATGAGATCTTCCGGCGTCACTGCCAGCAAATCACCGAACAAGTAAGCCATCAAATCAACACGAATATTAGACATCAGACTAACGACCACCAGGCCCAGCGACAGGGCACTGTGCGCCATAATCCCTAATAACGTGTCGATCGCCAGCTGTGGACGCTTCTCCAGCCATACCAGACCGCCCGCCAGCAGCAGCGTAACGGCAATCACCGCATAGAATGGATTCACGTCCAGCAACAAACCAAACGCGACGCCAAGTAATGAGGCATGAGCCAGCGTATCACCGAAATAAGACATACGACGCCAGACTACAAACGAACCCAGCGGACCCGCGGCACAGGCGAGCATGATCCCGGCTAACCAACCGGGAAATAATAATTCAATCATGAGCGATCATTTCCCCGACGCAAAACAATTCGTCCCTGTAAATCGTGACGATGGTTATGATGATGGCGATAGATACCCAGTTGTTCAGCACCACGAGGACCAAACATTGAAATAAACTCCGGATGCAGGGAAACAACTTCCGGTGTGCCGGAACAACAAATGTGGTGATTCAGGCACAGCACTTCATCGGTTTTTGCCATCACCAGATGCAGATCGTGAGATACCATTAAAACGCCACAATCCAGTTCACGACGCAGTTGGTCAATAAGGTCATATAACGCCACCTGGCCATTTACATCCACGCCTTGAGTGGGTTCATCCAGCACTAATAATTGCGGGCGATTTAACAATGCTCGCGCTAACAGTACACGCTGCGTTTCGCCACCAGAGAGCTTTTGCATCGGTGCGTTAATCAGGTGCCCGGCATGGACACGTTTCAGTGCAGGCAAAATATCTTCTTTATGTGTACCAGGGCGTAAGCGTAAAAAACGGTTTACGGTCAGTGGCAACGTGGTGTCGAGATACAGCTTCTGCGGTACATAGCCGATGCGCAGTTTTCCGTTGCGCTTGATAACCCCTTCATCGGGTGTTACCAGCCCGAGCACTACCCGTACCAGTGTCGACTTACCTGCGCCATTTGGCCCAAGTAAAGTCAAAATTTTTCCAGGTTTAAGTTCCAGCGACACATCAGAGAGGACGCGGCGTTGGCCAAAAGAAACCGAGACATTTTCCAGGGAAACCAGACTTGTCATGTTAATTTTAGTCTTGCAGTAGTCATGAAATGTTATAATATCACACTTCTCATATTCATTACGATGATTGGTCGCATTATGTTACATAAAAAACGCTTCTTTTCGCAGCATTATCCGCCGCTCTCTGGGGAGGTGCAACACAGGCCGCAGATGCCGCCGTTGTCGCTTCGCTTAAACCCGTTGTTCATCGCTTCTGCCATTGCTGATGGGGTAACAGAAACAGAGGTTTTACTTCCTGACGGCGCTTCAGAACATGATTATTCACTGCGCCCATCGGATGTAAAACGCTTACAGAACGCGGACTTAGTCGTTTGGGTTGGCCCGGAGATGGAAGCGTTTATGCAAAAACCGGTAAGCAAATTACCAGGAGCGAAGCAGGTAACGATTGCGCAGCTTGAAGATGTGAAACCGCTACTGATGAAAAGTATTCACGGCGATGATGATGATCACGACCACGCGGAAAAAAGTGACGAAGATCACCATCACGGCGATTTCAACATGCATCTTTGGCTTTCCCCAGAGATAGCGCGGGCTACAGCGGTTGCAATCCATGGAAAATTAGTGGAACTTATGCCGCAAAGTCGAGCCAAACTTGACGCCAACCTGAAGGATTTTGAGGCACAATTAGCCTCAACCGAAACGCAGGTTGGTAACGAGCTCGCGCCGCTCAAGGGGAAAGGTTATTTCGTTTTTCACGATGCTTACGGCTATTTCGAAAAACAGTTTGGACTGACACCGCTTGGTCATTTTACCGTTAACCCTGAGATTCAACCTGGCGCGCAGCGTTTACATGAAATAAGAACACAGTTGGTTGAGCAAAAAGCAACCTGCGTTTTTGCTGAGCCACAGTTCAGGCCAGCGGTCGTTGAGAGCGTCGCACGAGGGACATCCGTTCGTATGGGAACGTTGGATCCCCTGGGGACGAATATCAAACTGGGTAAAACAAGCTATTCAGAATTCCTGAGTCAATTAGCCAACCAGTATGCGAGCTGCCTGAAAGGAGATTAATGAGGAAGTGATTACGTGCAACAGATAGCCCGCTCTGTCGCCCTGGCGTTTAATAATTTACCGCGACCACACCGCGTTATGTTGGGGTCGCTCACCGTTCTTACTCTGGCCGTCGCTGTCTGGCGGCCTTATGTTTATCACCGTGATGCCACGCCAATTGTCAAAACCATTGAGCTGGAACAGAACGAAATTCGTTCGCTCTTACCTGAAGCCAGTGAGCCGATTGATCAAGCTGCACAAGAAGATGAAGCCATTCCCCAGGACGAACTGGATGACAAAATCGCCGGTGAAGCGGGCGTGCATGAATATGTTGTTTCCACTGGCGATACGCTAAGCAGCATTCTCAATCAGTATGGTATTGATATGGGTGATATCACCCAACTGGCTGCGGCCGACAAAGAATTGCGTAACCTGAAAATCGGTCAACAACTCTCCTGGACATTAACCGCGGACGGCGAACTGCAGCGCCTCACCTGGGAAGTGTCTCGTCGTGAAACCCGAACCTATGACCGTACTGCCGCTAACGGTTTTAAAATGACCAGCGAAATGCAGCAAGGAGAGTGGGTTAACAATCTGCTGAAAGGTACCGTCGGGGGAAGCTTTGTTGCCAGCGCCAGAAACGCCGGTTTAACCAGCGCCGAAGTGAGCGCAGTGATTAAAGCCATGCAGTGGCAAATGGATTTCCGCAAACTGAAAAAAGGCGATGAATTTGCGGTGTTAATGTCTCGAGAAATGCTTGATGGTAAACGTGAGCAAAGCCAGCTGCTGGGCGTACGTTTGCGTTCAGAAGGTAAAGATTATTACGCTATCCGCGCTGAAGATGGCAAATTCTACGATCGTAACGGTACTGGTCTGGCGAAAGGATTCTTGCGATTCCCGACGGCGAAACAGTTCCGTATCTCGTCTAACTTAACCGCGTCGTACTAATCCGGTGACCGGTCGCGTTGCACCACACAGAGGTGTTGATTTCGCCATGCCGCAGGGTACGCCAGTGCTTTCAGTGGGTGACGGTGAAGTGGTGGTTGCCAAACGCAGTGGCGCAGCAGGTTATTATGTGGCTATTCGTCATGGTCGCAGCTACACCACGCGTTATATGCACTTGCGCAAGATTCTGGTGAAACCGGGACAGAAGGTGAAACGTGGCGACCGTATCGCGCTTTCCGGTAATACCGGACGTTCAACCGGGCCGCATCTGCACTATGAAGTATGGATAAACCAGCAGGCCGTAAACCCGCTGACGGCAAAACTGCCGCGTACCGAAGGGCTGACCGGCTCCGATCGTCGCGAATTCCTGGCGCAGGCCAAGAGATTGTGACCGCAGCTACGGTTTGATTAATTAACATCCATTCGCAGCCGGTACGCAGTCAGTACCGGCTTTTTTATTTGGTGCGGGGCAAGTTGCGCCGCTACACTATCACCAGATTGATTTTTGCCTTATCCGAAACTGGAAAAGCATGGAAACGAAAAAAAATAATAGCGAATACATTCCTGAGTTTGATAAATCCTTTCGCCACCCGCGCTACTGGGGAGCATGGCTGGGCGTAGCAGCGATGGCGGGTATCGCTTTAACGCCGCCAAAGTTCCGTGATCCCATTCTGGCACGGCTGGGACGTTTTGCCGGACGACTGGGAAAAAGCTCACGCGTCGTGCGTTAATCAATCTGTCGCTCTGCTTTCCAGAACGTAGTGAAGCTGAACGCGAAGCGATTGTTGATGAGATGTTTG
>ENA-OQIG01000920-OQIG01000920.1-human-gut-metagenome-genome-assembly--contig:-NODE-920-length-14636-cov-1.562547_pt1 | contig 14636 bp, 23 predicted proteins | sample MGYA00242576_ERZ504741 | MGnify/ENA primary metagenome ERZ504741 (study PRJEB26092, sample SAMD00036436) | human gut metagenome | host: Homo sapiens | study: EMG produced TPA metagenomics assembly of... | reverse complement strand
CCAACAATTTGCTCAAATTTCATGTAGACAATTCCCAAATATCCGGTTCTACAAAAAAGCAAGTTCGTATCTTCTTTCTTAATTGCATAAGCGAATGCATCCAGACGTATCAAAGATGCTCCATTTTGGCACATCTGCTCCAGAGTTCCTTTGATAAATGATTTTACCGCTTCCTTTCTGACATCCAGATCAATCTGCTCTTCACAGAAAGTGCACCAGATTTTTTCTGTTGTTCCATCTTGAAATTCCACTTCAATATAGGCGCCCTTGGTTTTCTCTTGTAAATCTTATCAAGCTGTTCCTGCGTCGGTGCTCCATTTCCCCAAAACTCCTCGTAACGAATAAAGAAATCGGCATATTTCGATTCATTCTTTCTTTTCAGAAAATCCTGAAAATATTTCGAAGAGGAAGAAATATGGTTTACCATAAAATCAAACATCAGATAATATTCTCTTCCGATTGCTTCAATATCTTCATAAGTTCCAAACGCTTCATCTACCACATCATAGCGCATTGGTGCAAATCCGCGATCCGCAGAAGATGGAAAAAACGGCAAAATATGAACGCCTCCCACAGCATCTCTATAATAGGTATTCAATAACCGTATGTTAATTCTTTCAAGTTTCTTTCCCATGCTGTCCGCATAAGTAATCAACATCACTTTATTTTCCAGTTTCATTTCTGTCTCTATCCTTTCACTGCTCCATTTGCTACACCATTCAAAATCTGTTTCTGGCAGATTACATAAAATACTAAAATTGGAATCAATGCCAGAATATAGGATGCAAATGCGAGATTATAATTCGTTCCAAACTGTGTCTGGAAATTTAACTGGGCCAGCGGAAGCGTATTATGTCCGGTACCTGACATAATGACCAATGGCGTCATCACATCATTCCATGTCCCAAGAGCTGTCAAAATTGCAACTGTCGCATGCATAGGCATCATCATCGGGAAAATAATCTTCCAATATGTCTTCCATGCGCTTGCCCCGTCAATACTCCGCCGCCTCTTCTAACGCCACTGGAATGTTTTTCAAGTATCCGGTATAAAGCAACACATTCATCGGCATATAAAATACAAGATATAAAATGATCACTCCCAGCCGATTCCCAAGTCCCATCTGTGCAGTCTGCTTTACAAGCGGCATCATAAGAATCGAAAATGGCACAAACATTCCACTTACAATATACAAATAAATAAACCGAAAGCTTTTCTTCTTTGCCATACCTCTCCCAATCACATAACCGGCAATCGAATGAATTAAAATTGCCAGCACGATTGTCGCCAGTGTAATCAACAAACTATTTCCAAGCGAATGCCAGAAATCAGTCACTTCCATCGCCTGCCGGAAGTTATCCAGACTCCACTTTGCCGGAAAAGATAATGCGCCTGCCACATCGTTTGTCATCTCGCTTGGTTGCTTAAATGCGATGATTACTGCCATGTAAAGAGGAAAAAACACAGTCGCTGTTCCCAATACTAATACAATCGTTAAGATCCAATTTGTTTTTTTCTTTCTCTGCATTATAACTGCTCCTCCTTCTTTCCCATAACTGTCATTTGAAAAATTGAAATGGCTACGATGACAACAAAAAACAATACTGCATTTGCGCTCTGAAACCCAAACTGACCGCCGTCCATACCATTTTTATAAATCAGATAAGAGATCGATTCTGTACTCTGTGCTGGTCCTCCCTTGGTCAAAGACAGAATCTGATCAATACATAAATTTATTATCATTTAAAATGAGATTGATCGTTACAAATGGCAATCACCAGTGGAAATGTTACTTTCCAAAATTCTTTCCATTTCCCGGCTCCATCAAGCATACTCGCCTCATAAACATCCGATGGGACCGTCTGAAGACCGGAAATATAAATAATGGTATTCATCGCCACCGCCTGCCACACACCGACAATCAGCACTCCAATCCATGCATACTTCTCACTCGCAAGAATACTGTTCTGTAGAAATCCAATCCCGAATACATCGCCAACCACTGGAAGGATATAAGTAAAAATAAAACTGAAAATATATCCGATCACAAGACCTCCCAGAATATTCGGCACAAAATAAATCCCACGCAAAGCACTCTTAAATCGGATCTTGCTATTTAATCCAAGTGCCATAAGCAAACTCAGAACATTTACCAATATTGTTCCAGCAATCGCATACTTGAATGTAAACAGATAACTTTTCCCTACTCTTGCGTCCGTAAACAAGTCGATATAATTTCTCAATCCCACATATTCATAAGAACCATACCCTTTATAATTTGTAAAACTATATACAATTCCTTTTAGCATCGGCAACGTATTGAACATAAAAAACAACACAACTACCGGTATTACAATTGCCAGAAATGTTCTCTCTCGATTGCTCATTTTCTTTTTCATTGTGCATCCTCCATCCCTTTTTCATACTCCTGCACTTTGCGGATCAAATCTCTGTTATATCGTTTCCATTCCGTGTCAAACCGTTTCAGAAATTTATCTGCTGAATTGTCACTTTCATCCAGCAAATACGTCTGAATCATCGCATCCACACTCATTTCGCTCGGATAATGATGATCTTGAAAATCTGCCATTCTGTCATTTCTAATATATTCTCTCATCCCCGTCAGTTCGCTTGGAATAGAAAAATCCCCCTCTTTGCAGGCAATTCCTCCCTGATCTTCCAGATAAATCTGAATTACCTCGTCCTCATATAAAAAACGAAGTACTTCATAAACTGCTTCCTTTTGTTCTATATTTTTCATAACGCAAAACTGAAGATCAATTCCTGAATTTAATACATTCTCCTTCTCAGAATCATTCGCCGGAAATACAAATGAATCAATTTTCATATCCGGATTGACTGATTTAATCTGAGGGATTGCATAACTTCCAATCGGATACATCGCCGATTCTCCCCGGGCAAACGCGGTACATGCATCGTTATAGCTATAAGCATACGGATTTTCTTCTGCATATGGAAGAAGCGCTTTTATTTTCTCGGCAGTTTCACGATATGCTTCTTTAAAAGTTGTCTCCTCCCTATTGACCTGGCTGCATATGTCGGAATCTGCCAGACCAACTGCCAATGCATTCCACGGTGCAAGACAAGTCCATGTATCTTTAAATCCAAAATACAATGGCTGAATCCCACAGCTTTGAATCTCGTTACATAATGTCATAAATTCTTCCCATGTTTCAGGAATCTCCCATCCATATTTTTGAAACATTTCCTTGTTATAGAGAACTCCCGCTGCATTGGCTGCATATGGAAGTGCGTAAGCACCTTCCTGCGGAACAAATTCTAATTCTTTATCCATCTGGAGATAAGACTTTTTTACTTGTTCCAATTCTTCTAACTCTGAAATATCCAGAAATAAATCTGCATCCAGAAAGTTAGAATAGTTGCTGTCTCCTCCAATTCCAATGATATCTGGATAATCTTCTCTGATAAATCTTGTTTTTAAAATTGTCATAGCTTCATTTGGAGAAGAAATCGTCAGATGGATGTCATCATGCGTCTCATTGAAACGCGCTTCTATTTTTTCAAATGCCTTCACTGCCTCCGGTTTATAACACACCATCTCAACTTCTGCGCGATCACTGGAGGCTTCCTCCCCACAGCCCCCAAAATTTACTGTTCCCAACACAGCTGCCAACATCAGGGAAATGTTTCTTACAATGCCTTTTTTCGACATATTCCATACTCCTTTCGCATTCATTTTTTCTTCCGTTTTAGTTAAATTAATCATAACATGCCTTTATGCTATCAGAAATAGCAATTTATTTCCTATTTTATACCACAATACGATTTTTTATGGTATTATAGTAAGTAAGAACGCATTATGGTATATTTACTGAAAGGAGCCCTTATGAGCAACACATTTTTTCACATATTTCCACATGAAAACTTTATCGATCTTGGTATGTATCAATATGGCTATGAACAGTGCGATCCTGGTCATTCATTCGGCCCGGTTGCCAGAAATCATTATCTTTTCCACTATGTCATTTCCGGAACTGGAACATTAATGGCAGATGATTCGAAAGGGATCACACAGACCTATTCCATCAAAAGTGGACAGGGTTTTCTGATTTTCCCCGGACAGATTACAACCTATTATGCTGATGAAAAACTTCCGTGGGAATATGTCTGGATTGAGTTTGATGGATTAAAAGTAAAAGAAATCCTTCAGCTGACAGAATTGTCCCCTGACACTCCAGTCTACCGTTCTCACTCCAAAGATCTCAAAGAACAATTACTGAATGAAATGCTTTATATTGTGCACAATGCAGAAGAATCGCCTTTCACTTGATTGGACACCTGTATCTCTTTCTTGATCATTTAATTCAGTCCTCCAAACGATCCAATTCTGCTCCTTCAAGTAAAATGAGTGATTACTATATCAAAGAGGCGATCCACTATAATAGAAACAAAATTTTCAAAAACAATATTTCTATTGAAAGAAATCGCCTCTGTCTGTGGAATTAACCGAAGTTATTTTGGGAAAATATTTAAGAAAGCACTTGGCCGTTCACCACAAGAATTTTTAATGAATTACAGAATGCTGAAAGCAACCGAACTGCTGAAATTAACTTCTCTGTCCATTGCAGAAATAGGCTCTGCTGTCGGTTATGAAAATCAGTTACACTTTTCGCGCGCATTCAAAAGAATCTATGGTATCTCACCAAGAGAGTGGAGAAACAGCCAAAAAAGGAGAGTATACGTGTTTCCCAATAAACATGATACTTCTCCTTAAGTTCTTGGCACTCCCCATAGCTAAAGCAAGGGGATTCTTGTTTCTACCACTACTGCATTGACTGATACCTTACAGTATTGCAATCCCTTTTATACATTGACTAATTTTTGAACGTTTCATTTCTTTCCTCTCCTCCTCCAGAGGTTCACCGTCTATTCCATGCTTTTCCTCAAAATATCGACAATTTCTTTATGCGAAAGAATCTTATATCCCCCGTCCATCACAAATGTTCCTTCTGCAATTCCCTCTATCATCTCTTCTGTCACACCAAGTTCCCGCAGATTCATGACAAGCCCAATTTCACGCATCCAGCTTTCCATGCTTGCCAGACCTTCCTTTGCAATCTGCTCTTTACTCTTTCCTTCTACCTGTACTCCCCAGACATTCTCGGCGAACCGCACAAATTTCTGCAAACCATATGGACAAATATAACGGTAGTATGCCATTGAGACTGCAGCCAGTGTCATTCCATGTGTGGCGTCTGTATATGCGCCGACTGACTGCCCTATCATATGAACCATCCAATCGGTTGTCTTTCCCTGTTCCACCATAGTATTCAATGCCCATGTCGCCGTCCACATAATATTGCTGCGCGCCTCATAATCCATTGGATCTACAACCGCAATTCTTGAAGAATGGATCAAGGACTTCATCAGCCCCTCCATGACATAGTCTGAAGTATTGTCATCCTCCCCGGAAAAATATTGTTCGGTAATGTGATTAAAAATATCATAGATTCCTGCTACCATCTGATATTTTGGCAATGTATAGGTAAATACCGGATTTAAAATGGAGAATTTCGGGAAAACATTCTCCCCAAATACATGACCGATCTTCCGTTTCCTCTCCGAATTTGTAATGACTGAACCACCATTCATCTCTGATCCAGTTCCTACCATCGTCCAGCACACATCCAACCGATGATTCGATTATCTACCTCTTCCATCCTCTCATAATATTTTTCCCATGGATCTTCCTCACAATATGCAGATACCGAGACGGCCTTTGCATAATCACACACCGATCCTCCCCCTACTGCCAAGAATCAGATCCACCTCGTTTTCTCTCGCGATCTTACATCCCTCATACAATTTTTCTACTGTCGGATTCGGCATTACTCCTGGGTCCTCAAACACTGTTTTCCCTGCTTCTTTTAACAGTTCCATTACCTGATCATAGATGCCGTTTTTCTTAATCGAGTCTCTTCCATAACTCAGCTGCACCTTTGGTCCGTATTTTTCTAATTCTTCTTTCAAAAAAGTAAGGGATTGTTCCCCAAAATAAAGTTTTGTTGGATTACAATATTGAAAATTTCCTAACATAATTTTTCCTTCCTTTCCACTTTTTGCAAAGCATGCTCTATCCAAGAACCCTTGTCGCTTTTGAGCAGCTCTGCACACATTGACTTTCTTCGCTATTCATGTTATGTTCATCATAATACCTGAACTTAACTTTAGGTCAATACTTATTTTCAAAAATCAAAAAAGAGATCTGATAAATGAAATTGGAGGAACCCATATGTATACAATTGGCCAAGTCGCAAAACTAGTTCACCTTCCCATCTCTACCATCCGCTATTATGACAAGGAAGGTCTGTTCCCGACACTTGAGCGTACTTCCGGCATCCGTAAGTTCAGCGAAAAAGAACTGGAAGCACTTCGGATGATCGAATGCCTGAAAAAATCTGGCTGAAGATCAAAGAAATCAAGTTATTTATGGAATGGTGTGCCCAAGGAAGTTCCACTTACGAAAAGCGCTTAGAACTATTTCTACATCAGCGCAAAGCGGTAGAAGAAAAAATTGAAAAACTGGAAAAAGTACTCGACATGATCCAGTTCAAATGCTGGTATTACGAGCAGGCGCTCGCAGATGGAAATGAAGATCGACTAAAAACATATACAGAAACTCCTCAAGATTAAAATCCTGAGGAGTAATAAATGCTTTCTGTCTATTGGCTGATATCTCCATCCCCCGCTGTCCAACTCTCTCTGTTTGGTTCCACAGCAAAAGAATAAGAGTCCTCTTTATCCTTTTTTCTAAATGGAATCTTTTGCATAACTCCAATAATCTGTCCGGATAAAATAACGGTCAAAAGCGAATAAATGATCTTACTTACTGGAATGTAGGTAAGAGAGATAAGCAATACCACCAGATCACTGATCAAATAAATCCATTGGATATCTAACGGAAGTACTCGATCCAAACTCATTGCAAGCGCATCATCTCCAGTCGGAGCTCCACCTACTCGAACGCATAATCCTACGCTTACACCTACAAATATTGCTCCTACAACTGCTGCCAGAAGTGGTTTTGTGGCAATGTCAGGGAATAATGGATCAAACTGTTCGAAGATCCCATAAAAAACAGAAAATCCAATAGAAGAAATAAAAGAATATACAAGAAAAAGTTTTCCCAATAATTTCCATCCCAAAAGGTAACATAATACCGTCAGTATAAATCCTGAAACCGATGGCGAAATCCCAAACCAATATTCTAAAAGAAGTGTTAACCCTAAAATTCCGCCCTCTGTCACATTGGACATTGAATGGATATTGTAAAGTCCAAATGCCAATATCGCACTTCCCAATAGTAAAAGTAATACGGATGATAATTTCATTTCCTTCCAAACTGAACGCATTTTAAAAAATCCTTCTATTAACCTATCATGAATCATATACACTCATTATAAACTCTGGTATAATACTAGAGTCAAGGAGATCAATAGAAAATATGAAAAATTTTTTTTAAAATTGGTGAAATTTCTAAATTATATGGAATCGGTGTAGATTCTATACGTTATTATGAAGAAATTGGAATTATCAAACCTCAGCGTTCTGAATCTGGATATCGCTATTATAGTATTCACGACATATGGAGATTAAATGTAATCCGAGATTTACGCTCCATTGGATTTACAATGGAACAAATCCGCGAATACTTAGACCATCATACAGTTTTGTCTTCAATTTCTATGCTGGAAGACGAAAAAGACGCGATTGCAAAGCAAATACAGTATCTGCAAAAGCTGCAAAAAAATGTAGAGCACAGATTGCATAACATTCATTCCGCATTATCTCTTCCTTTAGGTGAAATCTGCTTAATGAATATTCCCCCTCGCCGTTGCCACCTTCTTCCCGAGGATATAAAAATGAAGAAGAAATGGATGTTCTGATCAAACAGCTTATCAATCTAAATCAAAATCGCTTATACATTATCGGAAGTAATCAAATTGGAACTATGATTTCTCTGCCCTCTCTCGTAAATAAAAAAGTGCTTTCCTATCAATCTGTTTTTCTTATCGATGAAGAAGGCGAGGATATTCTTGCCGGCGGTCATTACCTTTGCGTCACTTATCGCGGGGATTATAAACAGAGCTCCTACTGGGGACAAGAGCTCATCCAATATGCACACACTCACAACTTCAAAGTGCTTGGTAACTTATTGGAAATTCTTTGGATCGACATTCACACAACTTCTGATGAATCAGAATATATTACACAATTACAGCTTCCTATCGAATAAAATACTAAGACTGATAAGCGGTGGTAAAATCAATATCAACCACTGTTTACCAGTCTTTTTTTATCTCATATACAGTTTCCTGACTAAGCTAAGGATGATGGCAAAAAAATATTGTTTCATTTCTTTTCTTTTGTTCTGGAAATTTCTGCTTACAAATATCTGTATGATATTTACAACGTGAATAGAATGGACACATATCTTCTCTTTTTTCTACTTTGATTTCATTAGCCTCTTGTAAAGATTGTTGCAAATCTTCTTTGTCCCCATTTGGAACTCTCATTTTAGGAACCGATTGGAGCAAATATTCTGTATAAGGATGTTTTGGATTGGTATACACTTCTTCAACGGAACCAATCTCACAGATTCTTCCCAAGTACATGATTGCAACTCGATCCGCAATATAGCGCACAACTCCCAAATCATGTGAAATGAACAATAAACTCAAATTACGATTTTTCTGGATTTCCTTTAATAAATTCAAAATCTGTGCTTGTACAGAAACATCCAGTGCAGATACTGGTTCATCGCATGCAATAAATGCCGGTTCCAATGCTAAGGCCCTTGCAATCCCAATTCGCTGACGTTGTCCCCTGAAATTGATAAGGATATCGCTTCATATGCGTTTCGTTAAGCCCCACAATTTCCAATAGTTCTTTTACTTTTTTTCTTGCTTCCTTTTTATTTGTATACACTTTATTTGCCAAAAGCGGTTCCATCAGGATTTCTTCCACTTTCATCTTTGGATCTAAAGATGCATAAGGATCCTGAAAGACCATCTGCATATTTTTACGCATTTCCTTTTTTACTTCTTTTTTAGAAAAAATATTTTCTCCCTCAAAAAGTATATTTCCATCTGTCGGCTTTTCTAATCCTAGAATGATTCGTCCCAATGTTGTTTTTCCACATCCCGATTCTCCCACAAGAGCTAACGTTTCATTGTTGTAAATTTCTAAATCAACATGATGTAATACATGATTTTCCTTTTTTGCACTAAACAGTCCTTTTGCCACAAAAGTTTTACTTATATTTTGTGCTATGATTAATGAATTTCCCATAAATTATCTACCTCTTCAAATAAAAAGCATTTGACTTTTGTCCCATCATTTTGCTCATACAATTTTGGCTCTACTTTGGTACATCGTTCTGTTTTATGCGGACATCGCTCCGGAATATTTTCGATAGACGGAACCGTTCCTTTAATTGCCATCAATTGATCTATTTTTTTCTCTGGATCAGGAGAAGCCTGAATAAGTGCCTGCGTATACGGATGTTTCGGAAGATTGGAAAATGTCCTTACATCTGCTTCCTCTACAATCTGGCCACAATACATCACATATACATAATCACAGTTTTCACAAATCACCGCTAAATCATGCGAAATCAAGATGAGCGATACTCCTCTTCTTTCACGCAAGGATCGCAGCAATTGTAAAATCTGAGCTTGAATTGTAACATCTAACGCAGTTGTCGCTCATCCGCAATAATCAGGGATGGATCTGCTGCAATCGCCATAGCAATCATAATTCTTTGATTTAACCTCCGGAAAGCTGATGTGGATATTGATCATACCTCATTTCTGCATCTGGTATTCCGACAGATTTCATGAGGGAAATAGTTTGTTTTTTTCTATCCTCTTTTGACAAATTTGTATGAATCTTCAGACTTTCTTCAATTTGTTTTCCTACTTTATGCAGTGGATGCAGGGCGCGCACTGGTTCTTGAAAGATCATAGAAATATCTTTTCCTCGCACTTTCCGTAATTCTTTTTCTTTTAGTGCCGTTAGTTCCTCACCAGAAAATAGAATCTGTCCTTCTTTTATTGCAATGTTCACCGGCATCAACTGCATGATTGCCAAGCTTGTCATGCTTTTCCCGCAGCCAGATTCTCCTACAATCCCTACAATCTGTTGCTTTTTTACTTCTATATTTACTTTGTCTACAATCGAATACCCTGATTTTTTATCACCAATCGTGACATCTTTTACTTGTAATACTATATCTTCCATCATATCCCCCTATCTTTCTGAACGTTTGGAATCCAACAGATCTCTCAGGCTATCCCCGAAAAAATTGAGACACAAAGAAAGCAAAAGAATATAGATTGCTGGTGCCAGAGAAATCCATGGGGCATCAAACAGATACGTACGTCCTTTAGATACCATAACTCCGAGACTTGTCTGTGGCGGCTGTGCACCAAATCCGAGGAAACTCAATCCTGCCTCTGAAAGAATTGCAACCGGGATAGACATTGTGTAAAGCACAAGCAGCAAGGAGCGAATATTGGGTAAAATATGTTTGATCATAATCTTCCATTTGCTCACTCCCATGGAACGCGCTGCTTCTATATATGTACTATTTTTTAGAGACAATGTTTGCGCTCTCACCGTTCTCGCTGTTCCAGCCCATCCAACTAAGATCAGTGCTAAAAATAAATTTTTTGTACTTGCTCCTAAATTGTAAACAATCGCCATCGCAAGAATCATAAACGGATAAGACAATACAATATCAACAATTCTCATAATCAATGTATCTACCCATTTTAATGTAGTCATTCCAGCTATCATTCCCAAAAATGTTCCAATGATCAAATTGATTGTTGTTGGTGCAAATCCAATAAATAGAGAGATTCTTGATGCATACAAAATTCTGCTGAAAATATCACGCTCAATTCATCTGTTCCAAAAATGTGTTCCATAGAAGGAGCCGCCTCGGTTTCATATACTGTGTTTCATTGATTCCATACGGTGCAATGAAATCTGCAAAAACAGCAAGAAAAATAAACAGCAAGATCATAAGAAAACTTATAAATCCTACTGGATCCTCTTTGACATACTTTTTTATTTTTCGTCCGGTATTTTTCATCATATTTTTCATGCTATCCTCCTAATCATAATGCACTCTTGGATCTGCCAGCGCATAAATAATATCCGCACTGAGATTTCCAATAATAATTAAAAATGTACTGAGAATAATCGTTCCTTGTAACAACGGTATATCACGATTGCTCAAAGCAGAGATTGATAATGTTCCAATTCCCGGAATACTAAAAATATTCTCAGTGATCAATGCCCCTCCCAGCAATGATGTAAATTGCATCATCATAATCGTGATCACTGGAAGAATCGACATTTTTAGTGCATGAAAAATAACAATTCCCATACGCGATTTTCCCTTTGCCTTCGCTGTTGTTATATAATCTGCCTGAATCACATCAATCAAATTTGTACGTATTAAACGCGAAATCTCTCCTGCCATGCTCCATCCCAACACAATAGATGGTAAAATTAAATGTGCCGGTGTTGTAAATCCACTAATTGGCAGCCATTTTAATTTATAGGCAATTAAATACTGTAAAATAATTCCAATGGAAAATGTCGGCATTGATATTCCCATGAGCGACACTCCCATAAATAATTTATCCAGACATGTATTTTTCTTTAAAGCACTTATAATTCCTATCGGTATTCCTAAAATCCATGCAAATGCGATTGCCGATAATGCCAGCTTTATCGTATTAGGGAATGCATTTTTAATCAGATTGAATACTGGCTGATTCATTACAAAAGAGGTTCCCAAATCTCCATGTAATAAATCTTTTATATACAAACCAAATCGTACCAAAATCGGATCGTTCAAATGCATTTCTTCTTCCACTCGAGCCACCGTTTCGTTATTGATCTTATTTTGCATCATCGCGGTTACTGCATTTCCTGGAATGTAATTCATCAAGACAAACGTAATCAGTATGACCCCTAAAATAATAGGAACAGATACTGCGATTCGTTTTGCAATATATTTACGCATAAGTTTTTCTCCTTATATGTATAAAAGGTATCAAATCTGATACCTTTTATACATTGCTATTTATTTATTGTAAGAATCATCGATTTCTACATTATGTGTTGAGCAGCAAACCCATCCCTGCCAGCCAAGCTGAAAGTTCTTCAATCTTGGGCTAATGATGCATGTACGTTTTTCAGCTGCGATCGGTAAGTATAATGCCTGTTCTGTTACGATTTCTGATTCTAATGCCTGAAGGGCTGCAATTCTTTCTTTTGGATCAAGTTTTGCATTTGCTTCTTTGATCTTATCGCTTAACGCTTTGTCTTTGATGTTATATCCATTCGAAGCGCTATTTTCCACTGTAAATGTTGTGAAGAATGCTCCTGGATCCGGAACATCTGCTGTTACAGGTCCCAATGAAATAGAATACCCTTCTCCACTTGCAATGGTATCCCAGTAAGATGTCATATCCATGTTTTTGATTTCAGCTTTAATTCCTGCTTCTCCAAGCATAGACTGAATCATTTCATTAATAGGATGTGTATATGTACTTTCTCCATTCTGAAGAATTGTAAGTGTCACATCTGACTCATGGCCTGCTTCTTTTAATAATTTTTTTGCTTCTTCTACATCGTATTTAATTGGTGTTTGATCTTCAGAGTATCCCGGAATTGCCGGAGGAAGAACACCATTTAATAACGTTCCTTCACCATTATAGAAGTTCTGATTGATCAAATCACGATTGATTGCTGCCTGAACAGCTTTTCTTACATTTACATCCGCCATGAATGTATCGTTCTGATTAAAAATCATGTAATCCATGCTTGGTGGCTGATATCCGATTAAGTAATCTTTCCAAAATTCATCATTTTTGAAATGCTCAAGGTCATCTGCCTTTACACCCATGTAATCTAACTCACCATTTTCAAACATCATCCGTTCGGTAGAGGCATCAATGTTCATTAAATAGCGGACTCCATCGATTTTAGCCGGTGTATTGAAATATTCATCATTTCTTACAAGATTGATCTCCTGATCTTGTGTCCAGTCTTTAAACTTCATATACCCTGTACCAACAGTATATTCTGGATCAAATCCAAATTTATCTTTTCCTTCTTCGACAGCTTTACGGTTATAGATAGAAGCCGGAGCACCTGTCATATTTGCAAGAAAAGATGCTGATGGCGCTGAAAGTGTGATCGCTACTGTGTAATCATCGATTACTTTAACACCTTCAATCACATCTGTTTTTCCATCCAGACGATCTTGGTACCCTTTTACTTCCTGATACTGAGCTGCATTGATACAAGCTTCTTCTGGATTTACAGCTTTATCAATGGTAAATAGTACATCATCTGCTTTTAATTCTTCGCCATTGTGGAATTTTACACCTTTTCTTAAGTGGAATGTGTACGTAAGACCATCTTCACTGATATCCCATTTTTCAGCAAGACTTGGAATAATCTCTGTTTCTCCAGCTTCATTCACAGTTACATCGACAAGACGATCATAAATCTGAAGCGGAATAAAATAATCTGCATTTGTTTTTTGAATGTCTAATGTTTTTGGGTTTTGAAATAATGTAAGAACCATGGTGTTCCCATTTTTACTTACATATTCTGTTTTTGTTTCGTTTTTCGCTGCAGCATTTTCTTCTTTTTTCTCTTCGCCTTTTCCGCATCCTGCGAACATCGAAACGGATAATGCAGCAACTAAAAACAGGCTCAAAAATTTCTTTTTCATATTTTTCCTCCTCTTTATGTTTTCCAACACCAGTCACATTCTAACACTATCCGTTTCATATGTTAAATTGTTTTTCGTTATATACTTTATTCAAATTTTCTATAAAAACTTCTCCAAAAAGAACGTTGCCCATCGCTATAGGAATGCCTATTTATACTTAATTTAATTGGCTATTTTACTGTGCCTCTTGAAATTGTCTGTTCTGGATTATGATTAATTGCACCCACAATCGGATGTGGAACATACATTTCCTCTAAATATTCCATATCTAAATCTGTTAATTTCACATCCAAAGCTCTAACTGCATCATCAAGATATACTGTCTTGGTAGCACCGATAATCGGTGAAGAAATACCTTTCATCCACTGCCATGCAAGTGCAATTTGAGACATTTTGCAATTATGTTTTTGGGAAAGCTCATATACTCTCTCTACAATCTTCCTATCCTACTTTTCCATGCCATCATATTTCCCCATGGCTACTCTATCTGTTTTGCTACGCAGTGAATTTGTTTTCCATTCTGGCCTGCTTAAATGTCCAGCCGCCAACGGACTATATGGTGTAAGAGAAACTCCCATCTGTCTACAAATAGGAATCAGTTCTCTTTCATCCTCTCGATAGAGCAAATTATAGTGATTCTCCATTACAGAAAATTGTGTCCAGCCACGTTCTTTTGCTATAAGCTGCATATTGTAAAACTGGTAGCCATACATTGCAGATGCACCAATTGCTCTTACTTTTCCAGCTTTCACCAATCATGCAGAGCCTCCATTGTTTCCTCCATCGGTGTATCTATAATCAATCTATGAATAATAATACAAATCCAGATAAT
>ENA-OQIG01000919-OQIG01000919.1-human-gut-metagenome-genome-assembly--contig:-NODE-919-length-14652-cov-2.599862_pt1 | contig 14652 bp, 12 predicted proteins | sample MGYA00242576_ERZ504741 | MGnify/ENA primary metagenome ERZ504741 (study PRJEB26092, sample SAMD00036436) | human gut metagenome | host: Homo sapiens | study: EMG produced TPA metagenomics assembly of... | reverse complement strand
CTGCGAAATTCAGGCGAATGCTGTTTACGGGGTTTTTTACTGGTTGATACTGTTTTTGTCATGTGAGTCACCTCTGACTGAGAGTTTACTCACTTAGCCGCGTGTCCACTATTGCTGGGTAAGATCATAATAGTTGGCAGCTACTTTGATCAGGCGATGAAGAGATATGCGTTAATGTTGTTGTTCGTCAGGGACGGTTCACCATTTGTCGGAAAGGTGACTGCCATATCACAATGTGTGCTCAAGTAGTAAACACGTTGTAGATATGGCCTATCCTGCACGGTTTTAAGACCGTCTCATTTGCTGCCGTAGTTGAAAAAATACGCTCGGGAAAGTTAAGCAGACGCTAAGCAATTTACTACAGGAAGGTTTACCCCCTGAGTCCCGTCTTGCCAAGAGCATCTCTGAAAAGTGCCTCGAAAATATGATGAATATTTATCGAAGACGTTTTTGGCGTGGGAGTATGGATTACGGGTTTTGACGTTGAGCGTTTGGCTGAGTGGTTGCAGGTGCATTTATATTAAGGGGAAGAAGAATGAGAAAAAACTGGACTATAAAGGAAGATTGTAAGCTGCTTACCTTGGTACGTCAGCACTTTTCCGCGTTGGTCAGCCATAACCGGCTGAATGCCACAATGCCATTTAGCCAGCAGCTTCACGATGCATTTGACTCACCTGATCGCGATGCTGCAGCATTGTTGTATCGACTCGAACAGGCAAAAATCCTGGGATTTGCCAGCCGTCCTGGAGGCGATCCCACTAAACAGCTGTTTCGCTGTCTGATAAACAATGATTTGGCGCTATACGATTACAGCCTCACCTTCCCCACTCTCAGAAAAGCATTGCATCCAGATACCGTTGCAGCAGTACTAAACCACTTCACGATTAGCAATCCACACGAACCTCTATCAGATACTATCAATGAAATTGCAACAGCCTTGCATCTTGCTCCCATGCAAGTGGAAAAGATTCTGCTCGAAAGCAGCCAAATAACCATCAATAGTTACCGTGAGTGTGAGCGTGTGGGAGAGATAACTATCAATAATAATCTGCAAGATCTCATCTCCAGGCAAATTCCTGACATAACGCTGGTTGAAGATATTAACGCTTGCCGCGCCCAAGTTTCTCAACTTTACCACGTGCATGAACGTGATGGCGCGGAGGTCATCTTCAGTTCCGATGGCACGGGGTTTGGCAAAAGTTATGGCGTAATTCAAGGGTATGTCGAATATCTGGAGTGTTTCGCCAAAAAACAAAAGTCAGATGATCTGTTTCCCGAAGGTGGCTTTACCAACCTGCTGTTCATGTCGCCGCAAAAATCACAAATCGACCTGGATAGCAGCCAGAAAGATAAAATTCTGGCTTCTGGCGGCGAATTCATTTGCGTTCTCTCTCGTAAGGATATTGCCGATCTCGACTTTATGGACTGGGCCACGGGCCTGAAAAATCGCGACCGCTATATTCAGTGGTACGAAGGGGCGAAAGGTAGCAAATATATTGGCAGCGCAATGTGTTCGCTCAATTACCATGTCTCACAAATTGATCGCTGTGAAGAGCAGTTAAAAAAGCTGACAACATACGGTTCTCAGGATAACAACTACGAAAGAGAAATTCTTGAAGAGCAGCTAAAAAACTGTCGTCATAGTATCCGCAATACGATTGAGTCAGCCTGTAAATTACTATTTGGACCAGATAGTGAAAAAGCTTCCATTAAAGAGTACATTCGTCGCGGGCTCCAGGCGCGCCAAGAGCGAATGCAACACGCGGAGACAGCACGAAAACCAAGCAAGTCTGAACTAAGCGTACACGAAGTCTACTTCGAGCTTATCAAACAGGTATTGCCTTTCGAAGTTTGCCAGTACCGCCCGTCGGTGCTATTAATGACTACAAATAAGTTCGACACATCAACTTACCGACTGGCGCCTCGTCAGCGAGGTGAAGGCGTGCATTTTGAGTCCGTAGGTTTCGACTTGCTGATTGGTGGCAAGCTGGCTCCCAAAGATCCACAGATCAGCACCGTTGCGGCAGCTGGCCATTCCGGGCAGGTTGCTTATCTTCGTGATGAACACTTCAGACGTAATCCAGACTGCCCTTTTCGCCAGAAAATATTCGCTTTACGGTAATCATTGATGAACTACATGAAGCCTACACCCGTCTTGAAGAAACATGCCATGTAAAGCTAATCACACAGGAAAATAATCTGGCGCATGTTATCTCTGTCGCGGGACGTATTCACAATGCGGTACTCAGCCTGGAGCGCCGGAAAAAGCCCAAAGAAGCGCAAACGACCTTTGAGCAAGAGATGGTCAAATTCATCACCATCCTTCGAGACCTACTGGCGAAAAAGTGCGAATTATCACCCGGTACGACGCTGGGCTCGATCCTGGAGATGTTTCGCGACCAGTTAGGAGCATTCGAAGTTAACGGCGACGCCGCCGAACGCATCATTTCCATTACCCGGAATGTGTTCAGTTTTAACCCCAAAATGTACGTTAATGAAGAGGGGCTGAAACGCATTCGTATGCGCAACAGCGAAGGCGACATAACGCGCACCGAGCTATATTACGAAGTCGAAAATGATGCCAGCGACACCAATCCCACACTGCACGATCTGTTCCAATTGGTCTCCGTCGTCCTCGCCGCCTGTTCTGATATCACCAACCGACACTTTAAGCGCTGGGTAAAAAATGGTGGCCAGGATAACTCCAGCAGCCAGAATACACCTTTGGCCAATTTGTTGACGCAGCCAATAATGTAGCAGGAGTGGTGCGACATATCTTCGATCGCACCACCGATAAAAACTTGTTGATTGATCATTTCTACACTTATCTGCAACCCAAAACCGTATTCACGATGACGCCGATAGTTGAACTCAATTACGTGAACAGTGGAGCCGAGCGTACAATTATTCTGGCGTTTGAGATGGATCTGGTACAAGAGTTGCCTGAAGCTATGCTGCTACGTTTATTAACGGGCACGCACAATAAAGTGATTGGACTTAGCGCCACCAGTGGTTTTAGCCACACCAAAAACGGTAACTTCAATCGTCACTTCCTGGAGCGCTATAGCCGTGACCTTGGCTATCGAGTCATTGAACGTAAAAAACAGATATCGATACGCTTAGAGCACTACGCGCGTTGAGAGCCAGTATCCGCAACGTCGACTTCAGGGTGTTCGATGATAAGCAGTTAAAATTGACCGATATCTACCAAAATTGTGAGATCTATCGCAGGACGTATGACAACTTTTTCGACGCGCTTAAGAAACCGCTGGAGTACGACCTGAAAAATACCTATAAACGGCGTCAGTACCAGCGGGAACTTGAAGCGTTATTGCTTGCCGCCTACGAGGGTAAAAACAGCCTGATTTTGTCCCTTTCAGGGACATTTAAGCGGGCCTTTATCAGCGCCTGGCGCACTCATCAATCAGCCTGGCGTCAGCAGTACGGTATGCACTCCCGGTGCGATGAAAAAACGGATAACGATAAGAAACATGACCAGATCCTGACCTTTATCCCATTCAAAGGGCGTCACACAGTCCATTTGGTCTTTTTCGATTCACCACTGGCTAATGTCGAAGATATTAGGCAAGAAACCTATCTTAAGAACAGCAATACCGTACTGGTATTTATGAGCAGCTACAAAAGTGCAGGCACCGGCCTCAACTACTTTGTGAAATACCATGACGGCGATATTAATGATATCAATGCACCACGTCTGGATGTCGATTTTGAGCGCTTAGTGCTCATCAACTCCTCGTTTTACAGCGAAGTAAAGGACAACAGCGGCAACCTTAATACATTACCTAACTACGTTACCGTGCTTAAACACTACGCTGATGACGATATTACCGTCCACAAGCTGGCCGATTTCAACGTTAATTTCGCCCACGGCGAAAACTATCGCCTGTTAATGGCCGAACATGATATGAGCTTATTCAAAGTCGTCGTGCAGGCCGTAGGGCGAGTCGAGCGTCGCGACACTCTATTGAAAACAGAAATCTTTTTACCCCGCGATGTGTTCCGTAATGTTGCATTCCAGTTCGCCGCTCTCAGTGAAGATAGCGGTAACGAGGTAGTATCAGAAAGCATGTCCTTGCTTAACCACCGCCTAATGGAGGAGTGCGAAAAGCTGAGTCAGAACCAGTCATTTAGAGATGCAGAACAGCGGTATGCGTTTGAACAGGCTATCGTAGAAAATGGTCGCCGCATCGATGCTGTTCATAAGCGAGTCCTGAAAACCGACTGGATAAATCAGGTACGCGCCGGCAACCTTGAATATCTCGAATTGTGTAATTTACTCCGCGATTCTGACTCCTTTACCGATCCCATGCGTTGGCTGGAAAAACTTCAGGCTAATTCCTTGTATGCCGCCAATCGGCAAATGCAATCAATCCACCACGCCCTGTTTATCGACCGCCATCAGGCAATCAAACTATTTTACTTTGCCACAAACGCGGCCCGGATGGACTTGTCCACAGAGATTATTCCGCCCTGTCGGATTTCGCTGGCGGCGCAAGAGAGTACCGGCCTGAGCTCACCCTCTTTCCGCAGTATAGAAACGATGTCGATTTTACCCCCGGCAACCTGGTCGGCGAGTTGATTCGTGAATGTGACAACATCCAGGAAACGGCATTCAAAAAATGGGTACCCAACCCCAGGCTAGTTCCGTTGCTCAAAGGCAATGTCGGTGAATATCTCTTCGATAAAGTGCTAAAAAGCTATGGCGTTACCCCACTTTCTGATCAACAGGTGTTTGAACGCCTTGAACCGCTAGTATATGAGTTTTTTGACCGCTTTATTGAAGTGGGTAACGACCTGCTCTGCATCGACGTTAAACGCTGGGCGACGCAGTTAGATGATTTAACGCGGGCAGAAGAAACGCTTGAGAAAAGCAACAACAAGATTCGCCAGATCCGTAATATCACCAGCCAAAAGGCGGATACAGAGGGACAGAAACAGCTTAAGGCTGTGCTGTCAGGCCGTTACGAACGCATTCGATTTGTCTATCTGAACGTCGCCTACAGCCAGAACCCCAATAATCTGATGTGGCAAGATAACGTGATCACACGATCCACTACCTTAACCTGTTGCAAACCGACTATCAGTACTATCAGCCCAAAAATCGAGAGAGCGGACGAGCTCTGGAAAATTCGAAACTGAGCATGACATTGGACATTAACCCAATGTTACTAAACCTGCTGGGTGTAGAAAAGTTGCCGACTAAAGGAAAAGTCTCATGATCCCTAATTTGAATGAACTGACGGATACTCCGATTGCCCGAACCAATTTGATCAAGCTTGAAGAAGATCAGCTGACGACCATCCAGCGTCTATTGGACCCTGTATCTAATATCTATACGATAGACTTTATGGTTCAGCGCTTTACTAAAGAGCGAAAAGAAAAATCCGCTGATTACTATGCGCGAATTCATCAGGAGGTAAAATCTTGCGTGCGGCAGAAGCTTGGGCTGGAGGCCGGGCAGGAGGTAAAATATGAACTGCATTGCTTACCAAATTACCATACACGTCTTTTTTTCCTGGCTGCCTGCAACTAACCCGAACAGTCAGCTCATAGGACGTTGGCAGAACGTATTGAAACGCTTTGTCAGCAACTCACCGCTGAAAATCATGACCTATCTCGCCTGATTCAGGATTATTTAGCTGCATTTGAAAATGGTAATGCTGGAAAAAGCCAGTGAGCGCTTTTCGGTATCGCCGACTTACTTCAACTCAACGCTTTACCTTAACGCTCGTCTGAGTCAGCCCGTCACACAAAAAAAAGGCACCGGGGTGATGGAAGCCTTTGAGCTCGACATTTATGCCTCAGAATATAATGAACTCGCTTTTACCTTGCACAAACGAAAATTCCTGGTCGAACCGGCGGATGAGATGCACCTATCCCTGGATGATACCAGCGTGTGGTTTAACATCGATAATCGTCGGCTTAAAGCTCGGCGCAAACTTGATGCCCGTGATAGCAAACTGGATTTTTTTCGTGAGCGCAGCGGCTATGGCGAATGCCAGGCCTATACCTATAACGTGGTCATGAATGCTGCCAGCGAGCGCCTCAGTGAACTAGAGATCCCCCATCAACTATCCCATTTCAGGCTACACACGAGGTCAATCAGTTTGCTACCGACCTCGATCAACAGCTGGCTAATACGCTGTTGGTGGTTAATAACGGCGTCGAATTCAGCGTCACGCAAGAAGCTTATTTCTTTGATGCATTAGCCAACCAGTTCCCTGGGTATCAACTCTGGCCTCTTGCATCGCTTAAGCATTCCCGACAAACCGGATTTGCTGAGCTGCCTGCCAATACATCTATTCTGGTACTCAATGCGGTAGAGGAAGAACGAAGCAACAGCATCCGGCAGCAAGAGAATGAATCTGTTGAGTACAATGATTTCTATGCAGCCTTTGACGACGCCCGAAAACAGCCTGAACTCAACTGGGATACCTATACCCAGCTTAAGCTAGATCGTTTGCAAGGGTGGCTAAATCAGCAACCGGTGCCTGTGGTTTTACAAGGAATGAATATTGATCGTAAGTTGCTGGATGCGATTGATTTTATTAATGAACAATTGGTAAGCAACCCTGCACAATACGAAATCGAACTGACGAAACCACACAGTCGTCTCAAGTCAGCAGTTACCTTATTGAAAAGTAAGGTACGCCGAACAAAAACTGAACTATGGTTCAAAGAGAGCTTACTCAATCAACATAACATACCACTGCCAGAATTGGCGGATGGGCACTATACCGCCTATTCAGTACGCAAAACAAAAAGCTATCTCTCCCTGCTTGGATATGTTGAACTAAAAATAGAGCGCGGCCAACTTAGGGTGGTTGATACCGGGATCGCTGAAGGTGAATTCGAGTATCTATCTGTTGATCATCCAGCTCTGGGACGACTAAAGAAATTATTCGATAAAAGCTTCTATCTCTACGACCACACAGCAGATGTGCTGCTTACCACCTATAACAGCTCCCGCGTGCCGCGCCTGATTGGCCCAGCGCAATTTAATATCGTCGATTCATATGCTTATCAGGAACAAGAAAAAGCGCTGGCGGAGCGTAAAGGTGATAAATTTAACGGCTATACCATCACCCGCTCAGCAAAATTGGAGCAAAACGTACTGCCCTATCTGATATCACCGGGCCGCTCGAAATACGACTCGTTGACCAAAACTCAAAAGATGAAGCATCACCATATTTACCTGCAACCGCATGTGAATGGAGTGTTTGTTCTGGTAAGCGATGCTCAGCCTACAAATCCTACTATTGCACGGCCTAACCTGGTAGAAAATCTGCTGATATGGGATGCCCAAGGTAAGGCCGTAGATGTATTTAACCACCCGTTAACTGGTGCTTACCTCAATAGCTTCACCCTGGATATGCTCAGGAGTGGCGAAAGTAGTAAGAGTTCGATTTTTGCCAAACTTTCCCGATTGATGGTTGAGAACTAACACGGTCTATAACCTTCGTCCCTTAATCACGAATACTCCTCCACCGACTCAGTGTGGGGGAGTTGACCCAGCTAACTTTTTAACCATCGTTGTTTGAAATTTATACGTGTTTTCTGCGCATTACATTCTATTTTATCCCCCTGAAGCCGCCCTTTATCTTATCTTTAAACTCCTCTTTTTTATCGTAGTGTGCAGCGTCATATCGTTGAGACCGTATTACCGCCACTGCCTCATATGTAATGGTTTACTGAATTTGTCCACCTGAACAGAGGATATGTTCACCCCAGAACAATACTGTGGCAGATGCCGCCAAAGCTATGGATGTCGGCTTTTCCTCGATAACAAGATGGGGCAAACAACAGCGTGATGAGCGTAAGGGCAAAACACCAAAAACCTCCCTGATAATTCCGGAACAAATCGAAATACGTGAGGCTAAAGGAAAAAAGCTACCGCGCTCTTGATGTCAGGACTCCCTGAACGGCAGTTCGCCGTGACAGAGCCAAATCAAGTGTGGTGTGGCGACGTGAAGTTTATACATTACAACGAAATCAACAGCATCCCGATAACGTCTTGACTCTTAAAAGGCGACCAGGGGAGCCATTACACAAGCGGACAGTTCAGGTAGGTGCTGTGGTGTTATCGGATCAAGTAGAGTATGAGTCGCCGGGGAAACTGCTGGGATAATAGCCCAATGGAACATTTTTTCAGAAGCCTGAAGTACGAGTGGATATCAGTGGCTGGTTACGTTAGACTCAACGAGGATGCCTATGTAATAACAGTCTATTGAATATTGTAGTGTACCCCGGCCTCATGAATATATCGGTGGATTACCGCCGAACGAATCGGAAAATAGATACTGGAAAAATCTAAAATTGCGACCAGTTTTTGTTGACCACTACAAGGCTGAAATTCTCTAAACCATAGAGATGATTTTTATGATCCAGTCTTTCTCTTGTTGAGATAGTTCCAGTTTGCTCACTCGTGTTAAGAAGGTATTGATCACCTGAACATCCGAATTGGTGAGCCTATTTAATAGAGCGGGTGGTATACCTTTACTAACAATTGCTTTGCGGTGACTTTCGTAGTTTTTATTACTCATTGGTGATCCTCAAATATCATTGTATGGCGGCATTGATCGTTTCCAGCAACCTTTACTTACTCACTTCAAACTGCATCCTCGTAGACTGTTCCACTACAATAATCGAAAAGGCGTGGATGTCCATTCAGGTATCCCGCTAATACGTATAGCAATAACAATGGTTTATGCGGTGCGCGCTGTTCACCCTTATGCCAGATTTTTATATTGGCAATTGCTGCTGGAGCGATTTACTGGAAGTCATTGATATCCCTGGCAGTGAAATAATTGCGATCATGCTCGCAAATTTTCTGCTGTTCAAGCCTGCAAGTGAAGATATATTACCTTGATCTCATTTGTTTTTTTGCTGCTTGTTCTAAGAACGTATAAGGACATTCTCCATGAATAAACTCCCCGATCATCTTCCTCGGCGGTATATCATCAAAGCTATTCATTTATGGGATGCGGGAGAAACTCATCAGTTCCAGCCTGCACGGTTGTATGAGATTGAATATCATGGCCGACGTTACCCCTCGAAGGCGATTGCTGGCATCGCAGCGACATTGATGACGGGGACGCAATTTACCCCTGCGGATTTCACCGGCGGAATAAAATCTAAATGTGTCAAGCTACTCATAGAGCAGGGATTTCATATTCATCAGGATAAAGCCGCTGCGGCTACCATAGCCGACGTTCTGTTCCCGGATGAGTTGCCGTCGCAGGAGACATACGTTGAAGGTGCGGCGATAAAGGTGACGGTAAACTGCTATGAACGCGATAAAAAAGCTCGCGAGAAAGCAGTCGAATATCACGGATGCCAGTGCAACGTATGCGGCGTTGATCTGGTGAAGATCTATGGCGATATCGCTGAGGGCTTTATCCATATGCATCACCTGGTGCCGCTTTCAGCCATTAAAGAGGATTACCAGCTGGATCCAGTTAATGATTTACTTCCTGTATGCCCTAATTGCCATGCGATGTTGCACCGACGCAAACCACCGTTTACGCCGGAGGAGTTAAAAGCGCTGATGGATGCGAATAAATCAAATTAATGAACGCTCACTTTTCGCGCAAAAACTGCAAAATTGCTTCTACAAAACTGTCAGAAATAATCCCCCGACGCTGCCGCGCTGAAATGACTGCTTCGTAGTGCCGTCGTCCAGTTCTCCGGTGACCGGTACGCTGAACCGTAATATCCCGTGCTTAAATCGTCCGGGTCTTCATCAGGCGCGTTCGTCAGTCCTCTTTCACCTTGTTGCTGGAAGTCGACGAAAATAATATTGGCTAAAACATTATTTTGATAATTGCCATAAATAGCTTCATACGCATGAGGGAAATTTTCTTTCCAGTACCAGGTGGTATCGCCGCAAAACCACGGCGCGTCAGTAATATTATTAAGCTGAGAATGGTATTGTTTTAGATCCCTACGAAAGGCTTCAACCATATGATTAAAGTGTTGAGGGTGTGACGCGTAGTCTCTGGTCATTAAGTCAAATTCGCCTTGCATCCAGCATACGCCGAGGAATTTGTTCTGCGGATTTTTTGCCAGTGCGGCTCGCGTTCTGCTGACTAAATCCTGGTATAGCGGAGTATCCGTTCCCCAACGATAAGCATCATGGCTGGCTCCGTGCCGTTCTGAATATGTCCCTTCGCTGCCCGCGGTAAAAGCCGATCCGCCACGGCAACATGGAACGATGAGAACCCCTGCATTATCAGGAATAAAGAGCAGTAATTTCCGTGCAATATGCAGTGCCTGGCCAACGGTGCCGTACTGTGTTTGATGATTCGTTGCCAGAGGATGGTGATAACCCTGCATATCCTGAACATCGTGTGGGCAGTGAGTCAGTGGAATAATGTCGTTAAAGTGACATGACGGGCCTCCGGGATGCGTATGCGCAAATCTCGCTAATTGTTTAATTCTGGGATGAGGCGCATCTTCACTGTCCGGTAATGGCAGTCCTTCGCCATACGCCATGGCATTAGACTGACCAGCAACGGTAAGAACATAGTAATAATCGGGCGATATTATTGCGTCCATATAATTTTCGCGTAATTGAAATGGTAAATTGATAGCAGGGCCCCTTTACCGGGGCCCTGAAGCGTTAGTTTTGTACTGTGACTTTATTATCCTTCACAGTGATCAAACTGAATCCGTCACCGCTTTGCCGCCTGCAGTTTCACCGCCAATAATTAATAAACTATTATTCCAGGGCAATGATACTCCGTAGGCCCGACCTTGCGATAATTCACCCGATTTATCCCATTTCCCGTTATGCCAAAGATGAATATCAGCGCTATATGATTTTTTCAGGCCTTCATGCGCATAGTTCTTACCGTTCTGGTAATTTTCTCGTGAACCTTTGAATCCGGCCCCTCCGGCAAATATAAGAGAATCATTGCTTATCCCCGCAAAACCGCCAGCGACGCCATCTGGTGATGAGACGGGAGCAAGCTTATTCCATTTTAAATTATTACCGGTGAAATCAAGTTCAAATACGGCATCCGTTCGCAATCCTGGTTTGGCTTCGCCATTAATAAGCCAGGTTTTATCACCTTTATTCACAACCGCCGCACCAGCCGTCCCGTACCAGGGAGATTCGCCAGCGTAACTCCATTGCTGTGTTGAGGATCAAAAGACAACAGAAACTTATTGAAGAAATAATCTTCTGCTTTTTTGTCAAAATAGTGAGCGTTGATTTTATCTATAGCGGTTGAATCTTTTCCAGCCTCGTTGAGATCTTCAAAATAGCCATTGAAGATATTCTGGTTAACACCGCCAGTAACATAAGCCTTGCCGTTGTGTACAAAAGTTACATGACCCGCCATGCCCATCGGTGCGTGCGACATCAATTTAACCCAACTATTGGTTTTGGGGTTGTATTTGTGTACGTCATTAAATACCTGAGTCAAGCCCTCGCTGTTTTTGCCAATGCCGCCAAACACATACAGATTGCCATCAATAAATGCCGAGGTTGCTTGATCTCTTGGTCCGCCAGGGAATGCAGCTAACGCTGTCCATTTTTTATCTTTGGCCTGTGTATCCAGCTTGTACCATGCCGTACCTGCGCTACCTAAACCAATGTAGACAGTGTCGTTATCAATTGCTCCGGTACCACTTTTAAATGGCACAGGAGTTTCCGGTAATACAGACGCGTTTGCGGCAAATGAAGCCATCATGATAGCAAGCGCCGTTATTGTTTTATTCATTGTGACTGTCTCCTGTCTACTACAGTTTAAATGACACACCAATGCGATAACTGTTTTCCGATAAATTATCTCTGCCGTTGTAAACACCCTGACGGTCAAGGTAGTCATATTCTATGTATGGCGTAATATCGGGCGTCATATGGTATTGTAGAACAAATGCATTTTCCGTCGCCCATTTCTTATGGTTTGCATAGCGATAATCGTTCTGTTTGCTGTATAGCGTGGTTTGCCATGCGAAGGTGAAATCACTATTAATATGGTAAGTGACATATCCATCCCAACGATGAACGTTATCACGAGACATATCACCGGATAAGTCTTGTTGTCGGTAAGCTTTCCAGTCGTAACGATAGCGAATGCCAAAATTAAGATCTTTTGTCGCGTCCCAGGACAGTTTTACGTAGGGTCCGTAGCGTGTGCCGTTGCTGCTAAAATGCGTTAACATTCCCGGGCGCACCGTCCATTGATCATCAAGTTTAATCGCGTAATTAACTTCAACCTGAACATCATTGAGTGCGGCATTTTCCTTTTTATTATCATGAATGGTATTCCAGGTATTACTTTCCATACTTGCCCACCATCCATTTTGCCATCCCTCACTGACTTTGAGTCGAGTCTCATAGGCGTGGCTTCCACTACGATATCCACCACGTACGTCTAGTGTCGCAGCTTGAGAAATTAATGGTGACGAAAAGCACAGTAATAATACGCCAGAAAGTATTTTAGCCTTTTTCATAAATTTCACTCATTTGTAGGATACAGAAAGCAATACAAAGCCCGCATAAACAATTAGCATTTATGTTGTGTAATATTTTTTTGCCAGGCTTATAGTGTCTTTGGCAACGGGTAGCTGTATTTTATATTTTTGTATAAGGTCTCCTGTGAAAATTCTCTTTCCACATTATTTAAATAAACAGAGAGCCAGATTAAATACCTGAGTATAAAATCTATTCTGATGTTTAATTGATTTGAATGTTCGTAAGCTATATCACTTACTCAATTCATTTTACCCAGAGTCATAAAATAGAGTGTCTGTTGATCTCATTTTCATATTCCTTTCAGACTGAAGTGCGTTTTCATCACCCGATGAGAAAGAACTGAAGTGATGTTTGCCATAGATTGCGAGATGCCCTGTCTCATTGACTATCGCGGTGCACCTTTATACCTGTTATACCAGATCAAAAATCACGCAATCCATACAACAAAACGAGATTTGCAATTCGTGTCACAAAATATGTCGATCTTTTTCTAAGAGGAAGATGCCATGTGAAGCCAGACGAACACTTGCGGTGGTCTTCAAAAACTAAAGATCTTCTTTTAACTATATGTTTTATAAATAATTTATTTAGAGTCTAAACAAGGGAAGCTTTGCAAGCTAACTCAGTGAGCTTGGTGAAAATCAGTGTTTACCCGCCATCAGGCTGAGCATAATTCTCATCATGAAATATGTTTCCTGGTTTGTGGCTTGTAGCTGGTCACTCCTGAAGTCTCTCTGGAGAGGCTTGTTGATGTTGGTGTTTTCAGGATGATGTTTCACTTAGTTTGTTTGCCGAATAGTCCGGCGAATAGCTGTGATTGAGCAAGGTTTAAGTCGCAGTGACCAAAGCCATATTTACCAACGGATGCAGATGAAAAAATCATCTCCTGCTTTCCCCCATATCTCCAGAATAAAAAGGAATGTAACAATCTCATGGACTAAACTGACGAACCAGCCAGGAATAATCGCTAGGGACCTAAGAATTAGCCTGATAATAGCCACTAAGAAATTACTGCGTTCCATGAAATAGCCATTTTGTGGCAAATGGAGTTGACTAATAATGTCATATGTGAGACGGCTAGTTGAACGAATATTAAATTTTGCTGAATTTTTTATGTTGATTTTACTTGTTACAGAACATATCACATGATATATAGATAAGATTAGTTACATTAATGATGAGGGTTATTATTAGATTCGTATCCGATTGATAAATATATAAAGGTACATAGCATGCAAGAGCATGGCGTTTGTATGGCAACGTTATTATAATTAACTGTTGCTACTCTATTTAAGTTCACTCAGAAGAACTGGTCCACTTACGTTAGTTATTAAGCAAACGTTCGCTTTTATAAACATAATCAGGATTAAAATGTTGGATTATTGCTAACCCAGCACAGCTAGTGCGCGTCTGTAATTATAAGGGAAAACGATGAAGAATAAGGCTGATAACAAAAAAAGGAACTTCCTGACCCATAGTGAAATCGAATCACTCCTTAAAGCAGCAAATACCGGGTCTCATGCAGCACGTAATTATTGTCTGACTTTGCTTTGTTTTATTCATGGTTTCCGGGCGAGTGAAATTTGTCGATTGAGGATTTCGGATATTGATCTTAAGGCAAAGTGTATATATATCCATCGATTAAAAAAAGGCTTTTCAACAACGCACCCGCTATTGAACAAAGAAGTTCAGGCTTTAAAAAACTGGTTGAGTATCCGTACTTCTTATCCGCATGCTGAGAGCGAGTGGGTATTTTTATCGCGTAAGGGGAATCCGCTTTCTCGGCAACAGTTTTACCATATTATCTCGACTTCCGGTGGTAATGCCGGGTTGTCACTGGAGATTCATCCGCACATGTTACGCCATTCGTGTGGTTTTGCTTTGGCGAATATGGGAATAGATACGCGACTTATCCAGGATTATTTTGGGCATCGCAATATTCGTCATACTGTCTGGTATACCGCCAGCAATGCAGGGCGTTTTTACGGCATCTGGGATAGAGCCAGAGGACGACAGCGTCACGCTGTTTTATAGAGATAGTTGAGATACCAGGATGGTGTTAAAAACCACATTATTCTTACGATATATCAAAAATGATTAACCATTTATTAATTGATGTTATTGTAAGTGTGATTCTTAATTACCAT
>ENA-OQIG01000918-OQIG01000918.1-human-gut-metagenome-genome-assembly--contig:-NODE-918-length-14655-cov-6.313739_pt1 | contig 14655 bp, 16 predicted proteins | sample MGYA00242576_ERZ504741 | MGnify/ENA primary metagenome ERZ504741 (study PRJEB26092, sample SAMD00036436) | human gut metagenome | host: Homo sapiens | study: EMG produced TPA metagenomics assembly of... | reverse complement strand
TAGGCAATTCTATTTTACCATAAACCTTGAGGAGATATTTTATTTTAACAACAAAAAAATGCCGTATTTATGCGGCTTTTGGCGTTTCGCAAACGCCTATATGGAAAAAAAGAAAAAAGGAGTAATGCAGTCTATCCCGGGATGGGCATGGGTACTGATTTCCCTTGCAGCAGCAATCCTGTTATGGTATGCATTATCCATTAATCCAAAAACAGCACGAAGCTTCCCATTTATTCCGGCTATTCTTGAGGCAGCCAAACGAATGATTGATAATGGGGCACTGGGACAGGATTTTTGTAGTTCAATGATTTCAATCCTGGCCGGATTTGCACTCGGCTTTATAACCGCAGTACCGGTTGCATTTCTTATGGCATGGTACCTGCCGATCAGAGGAGTTCTGGAACCATGGATTCAGTTTATTCGTAACATCCCACCTCTGGCATATGTACCGTTGGTAGTTATTACAGCTGGTGTTGGTAGAAAACCACAGATCATCGTTATCTGGATCGCAACATTCCTGATCATGACAGTTACAATCTATCAGGGTGTAAGAAACATTGATAATACTTTAGTAAAAGCAGCCAGAGTTCTTGGCGCAAAAGACAGAGATATATTTGTAAAAGTTATTTTCCCGGCAACAACCCCGTTTATTTTAACAGCTGTTCGACTTGGTATTTCCGTTGCACTGACAACATTGATCGCAGCAGAAACAACAGGAGCTACTGCCGGACTTGGAATGAGAATCCGTTCTCTGGCAAACAGTTTTGAAACAGCAGGCATGCTGATGTATATCATCATCATTGGTATCATCGGACTGGTAATGGAAAAAATCATTAAATTCTTAGAAGGAAGGTTAACAGGATGGCAGGAGAAGAGAGAGTGACAAAACTTAAGATTGATAACGTTAAAAAGATTTATCAGACCCGTAAGGGCGAGATGACTGCATTAAACGGAGTTAATCTTGATATTAAAGAAAATGAATTTATCTGTGTGGTAGGACCTTCCGGATGCGGTAAATCTACATTGCTGAATATTATCGCAGGACTGGATACTCCAACCAGTGGAGCTGTATACATTGACGGCAAAAAGATCGAGGGAACAGGTACAGAGAGAGGCGTTGTATTCCAGCAGTATGCATTGTTCCCATGGCTGACAGTTCTGAAAAATGTTATGTTTGGATTGAAACTGCAGGGCAAGAGCGATGCTGAAGCAAAAGAAATCGCAATGAAATATATCAAGATGGTACAGCTTGAAGATTTCGTAAATCATTATCCGAAGGAACTTTCCGGTGGTATGAAACAGCGTGTTGCAATTGCAAGAGCCTATGCTGTAAAACCTGAAGTTCTTCTTATGGATGAGCCATTCGGAGCTCTGGATGCCCAGACAAGAACCCAGCTGCAGACAGAACTTCTGAAAACATGGGAAAGTGAAAGAAAAACATGTTTCTTCATCACACATGATGTAGATGAGGCGATCATTCTGGCTCAGAGAGTTATCGTTATGAGTGCCAGACCTGGACGTATCAAAGATATCGTAGATATCGATATTCCGTATCCACGTGATCAGGAAACTAAGATGAGTCCGAGATTTATGGAGTTGAAAAATCATATCTGGAGTCAGGTATATCAGGAGTATCTGGAAGTAAGAAAATAATGAATTTTGGCTGTTGCCGGTACGGAACAGTTCAGAATAAAGAGAAAATATTAAATACTACCCTAAAAAATGGAAAAGAAAGGAAGTAGAACTATGAGAAAAACATGGAAAAAGTTAGCAGCAATGGCAGTAACCGCATCTATGGTCATTTGTGGTGGAGCAATGGGCGTAAGTGCAGCAACAGAGGAAGAACCGGAAAAAGTAACTGTAAATGTAGCTTATATGCCTGATTATGCAAGTTTAAATGGTCTTATCTCTGCAATTGAACTTGGATATTTTGATGATGAGAATATTGATGTACAGCTTACAGAGTTCTCCGATGGACCGACAATCATTCAGGCTATGGAATCTGGATCTATTGATGTTGGATACATCGGACAGGGAGCCCACAAACTTTGCATCAACGGTAAAGCTGATATCTTTGCACTTGCACATGTATCTAATGGTGATGCTGTAATCGGAAGTAAGGAAAAAGGAACAGATACAATTGAAGGATTAAAAGGAAAAACAATTGCTTATTCTTCAGGAACATCCAGTGAAGATATCCTGAATAAAACCCTTGCAAAAGGAGGTATGACGATGGATGATATCACAGCAATGGATATGGATGCAACAAACATTGTAACAGCAATGCTTTCTGGCAGTGTTGATGCGTGTGCAACATGGGTACCGAACTCTTTGAAAGTCTTGAGGAACTTGGAGATGATGGTGTACAGCTGACAGATAACAAAACATTTATTGATCAAACTGTATCTCTTGCAAGTTGGATTGCAATGCCGAAATATGCTGAAGAAAATCATGACGTACTTGTAAGATTTGCAAGAGCTCTTTACAAAGGATTTGACTATCGTGCAGACCACAGCCATGATGATGAAGTGTGCGGCTGGATTGCTGACAAGATTAAACTTGAAAAAAATGCCCTTCTTGATCAGGTAGAAGTAGCAGACTGGACAACAAGTGAATTCATCAGGGATCATATGGATGATGTCAAAGGCTATTATGAACTGCAGCAGAAATCATTTGTTGAGAGCGGTGACTGTGAAGAAACACCAGTTGATAATTATGTTCTTTTCGATGTAATGGAAGAAGCTTGCGCAGAATAATAAGAAAGATTACACAGGCAGAGATGTCTGTGTAATCTTTGAAAAAATATACACTCGTGTGTATATTAAGAAAGTCATCCGGAAAGGAACAGAACAGTGGAGAGTGGACGACAGAAAGTAACAAGAAAAGATGTTGCAAGAGAAGCAGGAGTGTCGGAAACAATAGTTTCTTATGTACTTAACAAAAATCGTTATGTGAAAGAGGAAAAAAGGCAGCGTGTTCTTGAGGTTGTGGAAAAACTTCAGTATCATCCCAACAATATTGCAAGGGCTCTTCACGGAAAAGGCAGCCTGCAGATTCTTTTTCTTGCAGAAGAACTGAGCAGTGGTTATTTTTCCGAACTGGTAAGCCAGATGAGCAGGGATGCTTACAGACGGGGATATATGATCTCTCTTTGTGAGAGCCAGGAGGAAGATGAGTTTGTAAGTCAGATTCTAAGCAGACAGTTTGATGGTTTATTTGTCAGTGCTTCCGGTGTAACGGACAGGGAACTGAAGCTTCTGGTGAAGTCAGGAATCCCTATGGTACTGTTTTTAAACAGGGAGATCAGCTGTGATCTTCGGGATACGGTTGTGGTAGATACAGGGCTTTATGAAGGCAGCAGAGAATGTGTCAAACATCTTGTGAAAAACGGATGCCGAAATTTTGTTTATCTTGATAAAACAGGAAAACAATGTGACAGGGATATTCACTGGAAGGGATTTTTTGATCAGATAAAAGAATCAGAAATTACTTTTGCACAGGAGCAGAGGATTTCCGGATGTGAGGATATAAAAAACTGGAAAAGAGGCTGCAGTTACTGCTGGAAAAAAATCCTTCTGTTGATGCAATAGTGGCAAGATATGATAATCTGGCTGCAGTGGCACTTTCTGTGGCAGGAAGAACCGGGAGAAAAGTCCCGGATGATCTGATGGTGACTGGATTTGATAATGATTTTATAAGTAATTATGTAAGCCCGGCTCTTACTACAGTGGAGATACAGAAAGAAGAAGTGGCAAAATCTGCAATGGAAGCACTTCTGTCACTGATCCGTCATGATGGGGTGGATAAAAAAATAAGCTTTACAGCCAGACTGGTCATCAGGGAAAGCACAGGGAAAAAATGTTATTGTAAACAGTAATGAAAAGATAAATAAATATAACCTGCCGGGAGCAGGGGAAAGAAGTGAAAATATGTTAGTTACAAGTAAGGAAATGCTTGAAAAGGCACGAAGAGAACATTATGCAGTGCCTGCAATGAACACACAGGGTGGAAACTATGATATTATCTGGGCAATCTGCAGAGCAGCGGAAGAAATGCATTCACCTGCGATCCTGGCTCATTATGTAGCTACAGGAGCATATTCCGGAGATGACTGGTTTGTAGAAGTATGTAAATGGTGTGCAAATAAAGTAAGTGTACCGATCGCGATCCATCTGGACCATGGTGACAGCTTTGATATCTGCATGAAATCATTAAAGAATGGATTTACGTCCCTGATGATCGATGGTTCCACAAAACCGATCGAAGAAAATGCCAGACTTACAAATGAAGTGATCAAAGTGGCAAAATGTTTCGACGTTCCTGTAGAAGCAGAAATCGGAGAACTTTTAAGATTAGATGAAGCCGGTGCTCAGATGGAGAATAAAAATGTAGCAAATCCGGAGCAGGTCCGTCAGTTCCTGGATCTGTGCCAGCCGGATTCCCTGGCTATCGGAATCGGAAATGCTCATGGATATTATAAGGGTGAACCGGATATTAAACTGGAAGTTCTGGAAGAAGTAAGGAAATTTACAGATATTCCATTTGTTCTTCATGGATGTACAGGTATGAGAGAAGATATCATCAAAGAAGCTATTAAGCTTGGTGTTGCGAAGATTAACTTTGGTACAGAAATCCGTTATAAATATGTAGAACATTATGAAGAAGCATTGAAGACAAATCATCAGGGACATTCATGGAAACTGTCACAGCTTGCAAATGATGCTCTGACAGAAGACATCAAAAAGATCATCCGTCTTGCAGGTTCAGAAGGAAAGGCCTGAGAAGATAAAAGCAATTAAAATAAAATCACAAGGGAAAATTAAATTCAGGAGGAAATATAAATGAAAAAAAACAGTGAACTGACCTATAAAGAAATGTACCGGCAGCCGGCTTCTTTTCAGGCTGTCAATGATACTCTGGAGGATATTTTCAAAACTCTGGACAAGGTATTCTTCAGTGAGAAAAAATATGATGAGCTGATCTTTACAGGATGTGGAACTTCTCTTTATCTGGCACAGGCTTCAGCAGCAGCATTTTCCACTTATACAGGAATTCCGTCAAAGGGAGTTCCATGCTCTGAGCTGTATTATTTCCCGGAAACTTATGTAAAAGAAGGAAGAAATGTGCTGATCCTTCCGATCACCAGAAAAAGCTATACTACAGAAGTAAGAATGGCTATTGATAAAGTTCGTACTTATCCTCAGGTTACTACACTGGCTATTACCTGTGACAAAGACAGTGAAAAATATAATGACTATTACATTCTTTCACCGGATACAGCTGAAGACAGTGTAATCATGACACGTTCTTTTACAAGTATGTTATATATGGCTGTTATCATGGCTATGTATGTAGGCGGTAAGAAAGATGAAATTGCTGCAATGAAAGATTATGCTCCATATTCTGAAAAGGTTCTGAAAGAAATGGATGAACTTTCTACAAAAATCATGAATGAGCATAAAAACCTGAATCTCTACATTATTCTTGGACAGGGTATTTATTATGGTGTCGCCAATGAATGTATGAATAAGATGAAAGAAATGGGACTCAGCAATTCTGAAGGATATTATGATCTGGAATACCGTCATGGACCAATGAGTCTTGTAGATGAAAATACACTGATCGTGTGCTTGAGCAATAAAGCCTGCAGAGATGGTGACAAAGCACTTATGGAGCAGATGAAGAGTTACGGTGCAACAGTTGCAGTTCTTGGCGGAGAACTGGGAGATACCTTTGATCAGATCGCTGATTATGTATATTCCATGGATAAAGGCTGGAATGATATGCAGTACAGTGCGATCATCGGATTTATCGGACAGCTTCTGGGATATTATATTGCAGACAGCAAGAATCTGGATGCAGATTCACCGAGACACCTGACACAGGCTATTGTATTGAAATAATTTAAGAAAACTGAGGAGCAGATTGCGAATATCTGCCTGATTCAAACTGCGAAGCAGTTATAGTATTAAAGAAAAGACTCCCGGCAGGAAGAAGTGCTGCCGGGAGTCTTTTCTATTACTGAGGAGGAAGACTTGCAAAAGTCTTACGTCTTCTGTTAAGTTTTCCGCAACTGTCTCTTTTGGCAATGTAAAATGGAAGAGAGATACGCATGGGAAGGCGATGTCCGCCGTTAATACGGTCGATCAGGGTTTTTGCAGTTATTCTTCCAAGTTCCTCCAGAGGAATATGTACTGTGGTCAGCATGGGAGAAAGATACTGAGCTGTCTCTATATCATCTACGCTGATAACAGAAATATCTTCCGGTATTCGAAAATTTTTTTCCTTTAATGCGTGAATGACTCCGAGGGCAGTGGTATCGTTTGCACAGAAAATTGCAGAGATATCTGCCTTATTGTGCATCAGGATATTAGCACCTTTGTAACCGCCATCTGCAGAAAGATGTACATTACTGGTATTTTTCTGCAAAAACGGAAGCCCAAGTTTGGCAAGTGCATCTTTATAACCGCTGAAACGTACTTCATTATTCTGTTCACCTACATAACCGATTTTCGTATGTCCGAGCTCCACAAGATAGGAAAAAGCACTATAGGAAATATCACTTCCGTCACAAACTACCTGGTCATATTGGGTTCCCATTGGATTCAGACCTGTATAAATCACATTTTTATAATTTTGAGTAAAGAAGCGTAACAGCTGTTTCTCATATCGTCCCAGAATTACGATTCCGTCTACAGGAAATTGAGCAAGCTGTCGTGCCATATCGGGATTTGCAATATCCATGGCTGTAAATGACTGACGGATAAAATAGTTGCTCTTGAAGGCCTCCTGTTCAATCGCTTTTGCAATCTGTGAGAAGAATGGATCGGAAACAGCGGAATTACTTCTTGCATAAATACAGGCAATGGATTTGGGCGTTGTATTCTGAATTTGAGCTTTTTGTCCTAATTTGAGGCTTCGGGCTGTTGCATTGGGAGTATAACCGCTTTTGCGTACGATTTCCCATATACGTTCCTGAACTTCCGGACTTGCCGCTTTTGTATTTTTCTGGTTTATTACTCTGGAAACCGTAGAAACAGAGACATTTGCCTGCCTGGCAATTTCTTTTAATGTCATAATAACTCCCCGCAATCTTTTATACGACTATTTTCTAAAACTATGTGCAAAACAGAAAATCAGAGTCTTCTGTTTTAAAAAAGTCGTTCAGAACCCCGTCGGGGGGTTCTGAACGACTTTAATTATACAGTAAATTGATAAAAAAAAACAATAAAAAGAAGGAAAACGTTTGCGTACTTTGAATGCAAAATCAACTCAAAGTTATTGATAAAAAAGTAAAAACTTATATAATTTTTGATAGAGTACATAAAACTAAAGTGGAGGTGCTTAAATTTATGGGGAAAACATTGTATTTAGAGTGCTATTCAGGGATTAGTGGTGATATGACTGTTGGTGCACTTCTTGATCTGGGGGCGGATAAGGCAGTTTTGGACAGGGTACTGCAAAGTCTTCCTGTATCAGGTTTCAGATAAAAACCGGCAAAGTGGTAAAATCCGGAATTGCAGCCTGTGATTTTGACGTTATGTTAGATAAAGATCATGAAAATCATGATCATGATATGAAGTATCTGCATGGTCATAATGAGAATACTGCGGGAGAGTCTGAGATTCATATACATGAACATATTGCTGCAGACCATGTATGTGCACATGAGACAGAATCTGCGCATTGTCATCATCACCATGAACATAGAGGGGTGAAAGAAATTGCACATATTATAGAACATAGTGCAATGACTGACAATGCAAAAAAGATTGCTTTGAGAATATTTGAGATTCTTGCAAAAGCAGAGAGCAAGGCACATGATGTGCCTGTGGAGCAGGTACATTTTCATGAAGTCGGGGCAGTTGATTCCATTGTAGATATTGTATCTGTGGCAGTCTGTCTGGATAATCTGGATATTACGGATGTAGTTGTACCTGTACTTTATGAAGGCTGCGGAACTGTCCGCTGTCAGCATGGAATTTTACCAATTCCTGTTCCTGCAGTTGCGAATGTGATAAGCGAAAATCATTTGTGTATAAAGGTGACAGCTGTTGAGGGGGAACTTGTAACACCTACAGGTGCTGCTATTGTGGCAGCAATAAGAACGAAAGATAAGCTTCCGGAGGAATTTGAAATAAAGAAAATAGGGATTGGAGCCGGAAAACGTCAGTATGAATGTCCCGGAATCCTCAGAGCAATGATTATTTCTTAGAAAACGTTTGCGCAGATTCCAGGCAAATTTGCATGGAATTCGTTGATTAAAAAAATTTTATCTACTATAATAAATACAACAATAAAGGTAACGAGCTGGATAATAAATGAAAGGAAGTAAAGCAATATGGGACATAGTTATTATAGCTATACAAAGGAAGAGTTAGTGGGTAATGGACCGAAGCTTCCGGTAATTGTTATGGAGGATAATGCAGCAGTATTTCATTCCATGGCAGATGAGATGGTGGATGAGATCAAGAAACACAACGAAAAGGGAGAAAAAACAGTATTTATCTGTCCTGTAGGTCCTGTAGGACAGTATCCATATTTTGTAGATATGGTTAATGAGCAGAATATCAGCCTGAAAAATGTATGGTTTATTAACATGGATGAATATCTGGATGATGAGAAACAATGGATTTCAAAAGATCATCCGTTAAGCTTCAGAGGCTTCATGCAACGTACAGTTTATGATAAAGTTCGCCCGGAATTGGTAATGCCGGAAGATCAGAGAGTATTTCCGGATCCGAATCATCCGGAATATATTTCTGAACTGATTGAAAAACTGGGGGGCGTTGATATCTGTTTCGGTGGAATTGGAATTAATGGTCATGTAGCATTTAATGAAGCAGATCCATCCCTTACAAATGAAGAATTTCTTGCTCAGAAAACCCGTGTTCTTAAGATTACAAAAGAAACAAGAACAGCTAATGCGATTGGTGATTTTAATGGAGCTCTGGAAGACATGCCTCATTATTGTATTACCATTGGAATTAATGAGATTTCACATGCAAGGAAGATTCGTCTGGGATGTTTCAGAAACTGGCACCGGGCAGTAGTACGAAGAGCAGCATATGGAGAAGCAACTTCTGATTTCCCGGTATCTCTTCTTACATCACATCCGGACATCAATCTGAAGATCACAGAGTTTGTTGCAGCACTTGATTGATAAGATAAGTAACAGACAACAGAAAGAAGGAAGAACATGAGTATTCGAATCATAAATGGAAAAGTATATAAAAATGGAGCTTTTTCAGAAGAAGAGCTTGTTCTGAAAGAGGGAAAAATCGTTTCTGCTCAAGATGGAGATGCAGAAGAAGTCTATGATGCAAAAGGAAACTATGTAGTACCGGGGTTTATAGATGTACATACTCATGGTGGCGCAGGGGTAGATGTGAATGCGGCTGATCAGCAGGGATTCGAAAAGATCGGACATTTTTTTGCCACACAGGGAACCACATCATGGCTTTCATCTATACTGACAGACACAAAAGAACAGACTTTGAAGACCATAAAAGAGGCTGTGAAACATCAGGAGGCACAGAAGAACGGACATGAAAATTGTGCAGATCTTCTTGGTATTCATCTGGAAGGACCATTCCTTTCACCGGAATATAAAGGGGCTATGCCGGAACATTTACTGATTTCTCCTGATCTGGATCTTCTGAAAGAATATCAGGAAGCAGCAGGTGGAAATATCCGTTATATTACTGTTTCACCAGAAGTAAAAGGAGTGCCGGAATCAATTAAAGGAATGATTGATCTTGGTATGAAGTTGCGATCGGTCATTCTGGTGCGGATTATGAGACTGCATGGAAATGTATCAATGAGGGTGCCGTATCGGTACGCATACATTTAATGCCATGAAACTTCTTCATCAGCATTTTCCGGCTATTATGGGAGCAGTTCTGGAATCTGATATCTATTGTGAAGCCATCTGCGATGGACGCCATCTGCATCCGGGAACCGTTCGTTTCCTTCTGAAGATGAAAGGCTGGATAAAGTAATCGCCATAACAGATTCTATTATGGCAGCTGGACTTCCGGATGGAGAATACATGCTGGGAGTCAATCCGGTTATTGTAAAAGATGGAGACGCAAAACTGAAATATGGAGATTCCAGAGCAGGAAGTACACTTACGACAGGATGTGCACTTAAGAATCTGATTAAATTTACAGGAAGACCTCTTGAAGAGATATTACCGCTTCTTACATGCAATCCGGCTAAGATGCTGGATGTATATGACAGGATTGGAAGTCTTGATACCGGAAAAGATGCGGATGTGGTTATTCTGGATAAAGAGTATTCCGTCGTTGATACATTTGTAAAAGGTAGAAAAATAGAATTATAAGGAGAAAAGATTATGCCATTAATACCATTAAGACCATTACTGGAAACTGTAGATAAATATCACTTTGCTCAGGGCGCTTTTAATGTAAATGCAGTAGCTCAGGCAAAAGCAGCGATTGAAGTTCATGAGATGTTCCGTTCCGCAGCGATTCTTCAGGGTGCAGACCTTGCAAATGGATTTATGGGCGGAAGAACAGATTTCCAGAATGCTACTTTGGAAGATAAAAAAGTCGGTGCAAAAAATATTGCAGATGCTGTAAAGAAATATGCAGAAAATTCTCCGATTCCGGTTGTTCTTCATCTGGATCATGGTAAAAATTTTGATTCCTGCAAAGCGGCTATTGAAGGTGGTTATACTTCTGTTATGATTGATGGATCCAGTCTTCCATTTGATGAAAACGTGGAACTGACCCGTGAAGTTGTTAAATATGCACATGAGAGAGGTGTTTCCGTAGAAGGTGAACTCGGTGTTCTGGCCGGCGTGGAAGATCATGTATTTTCAACTACTTCTACTTATACCAATCCTCTGAAAGCTATCGAGTTCTTTAAGAAAACAGGTGTTGATGCACTTGCAATTTCTTATGGAACCATGCATGGTGCATCCAAAGGAAAAAATGTCAAATTACGAAAAGAGATCGCTATTGCCATCAAGGAATGTATGATGCATGAAGGCATTTTCGGGGTACTGGTATCTCATGGATCTTCAACTGTACCAAAATATATTGTAGATGAGATCAATGCACTGGGTGGAAATATCCAGAATGCTTACGGAATTTCTATTGACGAACTGAAAGCTGCAATTCCATGCGGAATCGGCAAGATCAATGTAGATACAGATATCCGTCTTGCTGTTACAAGAAATATGAAAGAATTCTTTGCAAATCATCCTGAAAAGAGAGAAAGCCAGTCTATTGGCGAGGTATATCGTCTTCTGGAGGCAAAGAAAGAACAGTTTGATCCACGTGCATTCCTGACTCCTATTATGGATACAGTTATGTATGGCGTTATTCCGGATGAAGATGTTGCTGCTCTTATGGCTGTTGTTGAAAAGGGCGTAAAAGAAGCAATCGGTACTCTGATCGTAGAATTTGGCTCTTATGGAAAGGCTCCTCTGGTAGAGATGGCAAGCCTGGATGAAATGGCAGAACGCTATCGTAAGGGACTTGATCAAAAAGGGTATGTAAATGTATATATTGACTGCACTGGTGGCCTTTGCGGGAAGTTTTGTACAGAGCAGCAGTGGATTCGGTTATGCGATCATCTGTATGGCTATATGGCCCATGTTCATGCCTTTTTATACAGCCTCCATACTGGAAGCCATTGCAGCTTTCTTTATGGTAATTTACATTGCTGTAAGGCTGTGGAAGTTTATTGACTGGAAACTCCTTCTGCGCCTGTGATCATGGCTACAGTAACCAGTTTTCTGGGTGTGAACACGCTGATGGCTCTGGATGAAGATGTTCTGTCGAAAATCATGGGAACAGTACTTCTGATTCTGGCTGTATATTTTATCTTCTTCAGCAGTAAAGTTCATCTGAAGGCCAGCCTTGTTTCCGGTCTGGCTGCCGGTGCGATCAGTGGTTTTTGTGGAGGACTTTTTAACATCGGAGGTCCGCCCATGGTAGCATATTTTCTTTCTGTAACAGATGATAAAGAAAAATATAATGCTACACTTCAGATGTTTTTTACAATCAATACGATCAGTATTTTTCTGATTCATGTATTTCAGGGTCATGTATCGGGATCTATGCTGCCTTTAGTTGGAGCAGCACTGGCAGGAACAGCGGTTGGGACAGCAGGCGGAATGTTTTTGTTTCGACGACTTACTATGGCCGGAATCAAAAAAACAGTATATATTTTTATGATATGTGCTGGAAGCTATCTCCTTTTGTCGTGAGTTTTTATGGAGAGTATGAGCAGACAGCGAAAACGGATGGCAGATATTCGCTTGTTAATATTGTTAAAGAGAAAGGTAAGAATCTTATGAAACATATTTATCTGAATTTAAAAAGATTTGATGTCCCAGTGGAATTCGGAGGTGTAAACCGTCTGGCTCCAGTTGCTGACTGGGCATCCTGTATCGTAAAAAATACACAGGAGGAATTAAAAACATATGATCCTACTGAAGTAGAATTTGGTATGTATTTTCCAGAGGTGCATCTTCTGAATGCAGTGGCTGCAAAAACAGAAGGAAGCCCTGTTCAGATTGGATGCCAGAGTGTATTCAGAGCAGATACTGCAGTTGGTGGAAATTTTGGTGCATTTACTACAAACAGACCGGCTTCAGCTATGGTTGCTGCGGGATGTGAGACTACTATTATCGGACATTGCGAAGAAAGAAATGACAAAGCAGGAATTCTCGCAGAAGCAGGTGTTACAGATACAGATGCTGTAAATCGTCTTCTGAATCAGGAAATCAAATGTGCGATTGAAAGAGGAATGAAAGTTCTTTACTGCATTGGTGAAAAGAGTGAGGAACAGGAGCAGTGGCAGGAAGTTCTTGGAAAACAGCTTGAAATTGGTCTCAAAGATGTAGATACTTCAAAAGTTGTGATTGCATATGAACCAATCTGGTCCATAGGACCGGGAAAAACACCGGCAGGTAAAGAATACATTACCAAAATTGCAAAATTTGTAAAAGAAAAGACAAATGGTATGGACATTGTATATGGCGGTGGTCTGAAACAGGATAACGCAGAAATGCTTGCTTCCATTGATGAGATTGATGGTGGTCTGATCGCACTGACAAGATTCCAGGGTGAGATTGGATACTATCCGGAAGAGTACCTTGAAATTATCCGTCTCTATATGGGTAGAGAAAATAATAAATAAGCATATATAATGAAGGGAGATTTACTATGAAACTTAATTTTGAGTATGGACAGGGAACCATGGCGGCTGAGCTGCCGGACAATACTGATGTATTTATTCCAGGAGAGACTGTAAAAGATCCGGCTTACATTCCGGAAGATCAGCTTGAGGCTGCTTATCTGGAAAGCCTGCTCATCCTATTGGAATGCCTACTTTAACAGAACTGGCAGGACCTGGAAAAACAGTTACTATCGTTGTTCCGGACCGTGTAAAAGGCGGAGAGCAGGCTACCAGCCACAGAAAATTAAGTATTAAATATATTTTAAAAGAATTATATGCTGCAGGTATTGAAAAGAAAGATATTCTTTTTATTATTTCCAATGGACTTCATCCAAGAAGTACAGAAGCAGATGCAAAAGCTATCTTTGGAGAAGAATTATTTAATGAATTCTGGCATACAGGGCAGATCATCAGTCATGACAGCGAAGATCAGGAGCATATGGTATATCTGGGAACCACTCACAGAGGGGATCCGGTGTACATGAATAAATATGTATTTGAATGTGATATTCCAATTCTTATCGGTCATGTACAGGGAAATCCTTATGGCGGATATTCAGGTGGATACAAACACAGTGCAACAGGTATCACTAACTGGAGATGTATCGCAAGTCATCATGTACCGTCTGTTATGCACAGAGATGATTTTACACCGGTTAATGGTGGAAGTCTGATGCGTAACAAGTTTGATGAGATCAGTATGCATATGGAAGAAAAAATGGGACATCCTTTCTTCTGCTGTGATGCAGTACTGGATACACAGTCCAGACAGATCGCAATCTATTCTGGTTATGCCAAGGAAATGATGCCAATCAGCTGGAAACTTGCTGACAAGAGAACTTATGTACATTGGCAGAAAAGAAATATGATGTACTCGTATTTGGTATGCCACAGAATTTCCATTATGGTGATGGAATGGGAACCAACCCGATCATGATGATGCAGGCTTTAAGTGCACAAGTGCTTCGATTCAAGAGAGTTATGAGTGATAACTGTGTAATCATCTGTTCATCTATATGTAATGGATATTTCCATGATGAGCGCTGGCCATATTTAAGAGAATTATATGATCTGTTCCAGCATGATCATATGAATACTCTGCCGGATATGAACCGTCTTGGTGAGTATTTTGCTACAAATGAAGAATATATCCGTAAATATCGTTATACAAATGCATTCCATCCATTCCATGGTTTCTCTATGATGTCCTGTGGACATATTGCAGAAATGAATACCAGTGCAATCTATATTGTAGGTGCTGAGGAACCAGGATACGCAAGAGGAATGGGATTAAAAACAAGAGCTACATTTGAAGAAGCACTGGAAGATGCCAAGAAGAAATATGTTGGTCAGGAACCTAATATCCTGGCATTGCCAATGACATTCAAAAAAGCAGCTGTACATCTTTGCATGAAAGATCCTGCACAGGATTGCATGGAT
>ENA-OQIG01000917-OQIG01000917.1-human-gut-metagenome-genome-assembly--contig:-NODE-917-length-14672-cov-1.633551_pt1 | contig 14672 bp, 21 predicted proteins | sample MGYA00242576_ERZ504741 | MGnify/ENA primary metagenome ERZ504741 (study PRJEB26092, sample SAMD00036436) | human gut metagenome | host: Homo sapiens | study: EMG produced TPA metagenomics assembly of... | reverse complement strand
TTCCCTGGCCTCCGCCTTTCCACATTTCTCCAAGCGCAGCTACATTTGTCATCATTTCCAACCTTCACCTTGATTCCAGTCAGCTCTTCCAGCTCCGCCTTCACATTTTTATACTTCCATCCAAGATTTGCGCTTCCATTTACAATTCCATCTGCCACCGGAGCCGGTACCCCGACACCAATTCCAAGAATCTGCTCTTTCTTCATCTGATGTTCTTCCATTTTGTAAGCAATTGATTTTGCTACATCCGGAAGAATTGCTGCACCTTCATTCTCTGTATAGGTCTTAATCTCCCACTTATCCACGATTGTCCCGTTGAATTCAAATAGTCCTAACTTTACTGTTGTTCCTCCAATGTCCACTCCAAAGCAATAATTCATTTCTCTCGTCTCCTATTTTCTCTTTGTCAAATTCTCCTGCACACGCCTGTACAGTTCCTGTGCTGCATTATATCCCATCTGTTTTTGTCTATGATTTACAGATGCAGATTCTACTATGATCGCAAGATTTCTTCCTGGACGAATCGGGATGGAATGACATACAACACGGTTGCCAAGGAATTCTGTATACTCTTCTTCCAATCCTAACCGGTCATACTGTTTGTCCTTATTCCAGTCTTCCAGTGTAATCACAAGATCTATCGTCTGTGTCTCTTTTACACTCTGAACACCAAACAACGTCTTAACATCTACGATACCAATTCCTCGCAGTTCAATAAAATGTCTCGTGATATCCGGAGCAGTTCCAACCAATGTATCGTCACTGACTTTTCGGATCTCAACCACATCATCTGTCACAAGGCGGTGTCCTCTCTTAATCAGTTCCAGAGCAGCCTCGCTCTTTCCAATTCCGCTCTCGCCCATGATCAGCACACCGACACCGTAGACATCCACAAGCACACCGTGGATGGAGATACACGGGGCCAGTTCCACATTCAGCCACCGGATGATCTCCGCCATGAAAGAAGATGTCGTCTTGTCTGTCAGAAAATCGGCACATCTTTTTCGACCGCAATTTCCAAAAATCTCTGATCTGGCATAAGATCTCTGCAGAAAATGATACAAGGCACTGGATAGGATAATAGTGACTGGTATACTTCTTCCTTTCTATCATCGCTGAGCTTTTGAAGATAGGTATACTCTACATATCCTACCACTTGTACTCTATCGGATTCAAAATGTTCAAAAAAGCCTGTGAGCTGTAGCGCCGGGCGGTTAATATCCGGCACATTGACTTCTTTTCCTAAAAGACCAATTTGCGGAGTCAGATTTTTTAAATTCATTTTCTCTGCAACTTTCTGTAACTCTACGCTTCCCATAATGCTCTCCTTCTTCATTCTTATTCTCTCCTTAGTATATCATCAATGGAAAAAGTTGTATACTTCATTTGCAGATTTTTCATTCATAGATGGAATTTCTTTTAATTCCTCTATCGTTGCCGCTTTGATCGCATCCAGGCTCATAAAATGCTTCATCAGCGCTTTCCTTCTTGCCGGCCCGATTCCCGGAATATCGTCAAGAATGGAATGTACCTGTCCCTGACTTCTCAGTTTTCTGTGAAATTCGATTGCAAACCGGTGTGCTTCATCCTGAATCCTCGTGATCAGACGAAATCCTTCTGAATTTCTGTCAATCCCAATCTCTTCATTATTGTAATATAGCCCTCTTGTCCTATGATGATCATCTTTCACCATCCCACATACCGGTATCACAATTCCCAGTTGATCCAGCACTTCTAATGCAATATTGACCTGTCCTTTTCCCCCGTCCATCATGATCAAGTCTGGAAATGTCTGGAAGCCTCCGTGATCCTTCCCCTCTTCTCTCTCCCTCATTCCATGTTCGAACCTTCTCGTCAATACTTCCCGCATACTTGCATAGTCATCTGCACCCTGTACCCCTTTGATTTTAAATTTCCGGTAATCGTTTCGCTTCGGTTTCCCTTTCTCATACACGATCATAGAACCAACGGAATTAAATCCATTTGTGTTGGATATATCAAATGCCTCAATTCGTTTCACAGATGCAATTCCCAGCCATTTTTCAATCTCTTTTACCGCTCCGATCGTTCTTCCCTCTTCCCTCTTTAAGCGCTCCTTATCCGTACTCAAAACAAGCTGTGCATTCTTCTTCGCAAGTTCCACCAGCTTCTCCTTCTCCCCTTTTTTCGGCACACGAATGTGAACCCGATGCCCTCTTCTCTCAGACAGCCATTCCTCCAGCACCTCCTGGTCTTCGATTTCCTGCTGGATCATCAACTCTCGTGGCACATATGGCGTCCCCGCATAAAACTGTTTGATAAAACTTGTAAGAATCTCTGCCTTCGGCTCTCTGTCGGCAATCGTCATATAGAAATGATCTCTTCCGATCAGTCTTCCTCCCCGGATGAAAAACACTTGCACCACTGCATCCCGATCCTCCGTTGCCACCGCGAGAATATCTTTATCCTCCCCATCACTGTTCGTAATCTTTTGCTTCTGCGCAATCTGCTTTACACTGGCAAGCAGATCTCGATATTCCATTGCCTTCTCAAATTCCATCGCTTCTGATGCACATTCCATCTTTTCTTGAAGTTCTTTGAGGATAGGATCATATTTTCCGCTCAGAAATTCTACTGCTTTCTGCACCGATTCCCGATATGCTTCCTGAACTAATATAATTTTGACACGGTGCATAGCATTGCTTAATGTGATAGTTCAGACATGGTCGCTCTTTCCCGATGTCTTTTGGCAAATTCCGGTTACAGCTCCTTATGTGGTACAGTTTTCTCAGCAGTTCAATCGTATCTTTCACTGCTCCTGCGCTTGTATATGGTCCGAAATACTTCGCCTTATCTTTTTTCATCTCTCTTGCAAACAGAATCCGCGGATATGCCTCCTCTATCGTCACTTTAATAAACGGATACGTCTTGTCATCCATCAGCATCGTATTATACTTCGGTCTGTGTTCCTTGATCAGATTGCATTCCAGTACAAGCGCCTCCAGCTCCGAATCTGTCACAATATATTCAAAGCGCGAAATATGTGTGACCATCTGCTCAATCTTTCACTCCTTTATTCCTGCTTGCTTGAAAATACTGCCGTACACGATTCTTTAGGCTGATTGCTTTTCCCACATAAATAATATCATCTTTCTCATCATGCATCAGATAGACTCCCGGTTTTGATGGAAGCTTTTTTAATTCCTCTTCTATATTAAACATTATTTTCTCCCTAATTTCATCTCTTTCCCTACAGTTGCATATATCGAATAAACGCATATGATTTTGATTCCACAAAATGTTTTTAACGCAAGAGGAGTGCCGAAAGGCACTCCTCTTTTCCACCACATCTGATCCATAGCTGTTTTCCCTGTGAACTTATGATTTCTATTTTCACTGACCATTATTAGCAATATCAGATACTCTTTATTTTTTATATTAGTGGTCCTGCCCGCTCTCCTGTGCAGCATCCTCTTGTGCGGCACTCTCTTGTAGAGTATTTCTTTCTGCTTCGTTTTCTTCCGTGACATCCTCTTGTGCCACATCTGCTGTGGAAACTTCCTTCATTGAGATTCTACCTCTTTTTCCTGAGTACCGTCCTCGATTCCCTGAACTTTGTGAAAAATCTCCATGAATTCTTTTCCGGTAATCGTCTCTTTTTCAATCAAGAATGCTGCAATTTCATCCAGAGCCTGCGATTCTCAGATAAAAGTCTCTTTGCCTCAGCATAAGCTTCTTTCAGAATTCTCATAACTTCTGTATCAATCTCTGCTGCTGTCGCCTCACCACAATTCATAACCGGACGTCCGTCCAAGTATCTGTTTTGAATAGACTCCAGACCGATCAGACCAAACTTCTCTGACATACCATACTGAGTGATCATCGCTCTGGCCACCTGTGTCGCCTTCTCGATATCGTTGGAAGCCCCAGTTGTAACTGTATCAAATACAATCTCTTCCGCAGCTCTTCCCCCGAGCATACCAACGAGCATTGCCTCCAGCTCCTTCTTTGTATTTAAGAACTTTTCTTCCTCTGGTGTATGCATAACATATCCAAGCGCTCCCATCGTTCTTGGTACAATCGTAATCTTCTGTACCGGCTCTGCATCTTTCTGAAGTGCACTGACGAGCGCATGACCTACTTCATGATATGAAACGATTCTTCTCTCCTCCGCATTCATGATACGGTCTTTCTTCTCTTTTCCGACAAGAACTACTTCTACTGCTTCAAACAGATCTTCCTGCGATACCACTTTTCTTCCATGCTTGACTGCATTGATCGCAGCCTCATTGATCATGTTTGCAAGATCTGAACCGACTGCCCTGATGTTGCCAGTGCAATTGCTTCCAAATCGACTGTCTCATCCATTTTGACGTCCTTTGCATGAACTTTCAAAATGTCCACACGTCCTTTCAGATCCGGCTTATCTACGATGATCCGTCTATCAAAACGTCCCGGCCTTAATAGCGCCGGATCAAGGATCTCCGGACGGTTTGTCGCTGCAAGAATCAGCAGACCTTTGTCCGTGTCAAATCATCCATCTCTGCAAGAAGCTGATTTAAAGTCTGTTCTCGCTCATCATTGCTTCCCATCGCATTATCTCTGCTCTTACCGATCGCATCAATCTCATCGATGAAAATAATACACGGAGCCATCGCCTGAGCTTCTTTGAATAAATCTCGCACTCTCGATGCACCTACACCGACATACATCTCTACAAATGCAGAACCTGACAGAGAGAAGAACGGTACTTTTGCTTCTCCCGCAACCGCTTTTGCAAGCAATGTCTTACCGGTTCCCGGAGGTCCTACAAGAAGCGCTCCTTTTGGAAGCTTTGCACCGATTCCGGTATATTTGCCTGGATTATGAAGAAAATCCACCACTTCCTGAAGTGATTCTTTCGCCTCATCTTCTCCTGCTACATCACGGAAGGTAACTCCGGTTTCCTTCTCTACATACATCTTTGCATTACTCTTTCCAATGCCCATCATTCCGCCGCTCTTGGACATCCGACGCATCAGGAAACTCAAACCGATCCAAATAAATGCGAATGGAAGTACAATACTGATCAGAATATTAAAAAGCATTGCTGAAGTCGAATCTGGAATCTCTGCCCCATACTTAACGCCCGCTTCATAGAGACGCTGTGAAGATTCTCATCTTCTACTTTTCCAGTAAAATATTTTACTTTCAGCCCTGGAACTTTCTCCTCTTTCGGAGTAATTATAAGCTCATTGGCGCCGATCCGAACTTCTTCTACTTTACCGTCATCTACCATCTTCAGAAATTCACTGTACGCAATCTCCTTTGATGTGCTTTCTTCCATAAATTGATAAAGGCCAAGCACAATGACCGCCGCAATCAATGTTGTAATTATAATAATCCCAAAGCCCTGTTTGTTGTTCTTCTGGTTATTTTTGTTTTGGTTGTCCATTCTTTTCCTCCTAATTATCATCTCTTTTATTATAAGTATGGTCTCCTCATAAATCAATAAAAACATTGTGAAATCAGCACTGCATTTCTAAAACTTTTGTGAATTTCCCCATTGCACCTCCTGTTTCCCATTAGGAAATTTTTCTCCTTGCAAAACACAATTGTTTTATAGTATACTATTGACGTATGTTTATTATATACAACTTTTTAGTAACATTATAATATAAGAATGAGATAAAGGACTGAATGCGCTATGAAAATTGGATTTGACAACGATAAGTATCTGACCATGCAGTCAGAACATATCAGAAAAAGAATTGATCAATTTGACAACAAATTGTATTTGGAATTCGGTGGGAAATTATTTGACGACTATCATGCCTCCAGAGTACTTCCGGGATTCGCACCGGACAGCAAGCTGAAACTGCTTATGCAGTTATCCGATCAGCCGAAATTGTCATTGTCATCAGTGCCGGTGACATCGAAAAAAATAAAGTCCGCGGAGATCTCGGAATCACCTACGACTCAGATGTACTCCGTCTGATTGAATCTTTCCGCGAGCAAGGACTCTTTGTCGGCAGTGTTGTGATCACTCAGTATACCGGTCAGAGCAGCGCCAATCTGTTTAAAACAAGACTGGAGAAGCTTGGCATCCGTGTATATATCCACTATGTGATCGAAGGTTACCCTTCTAACATTCCGCTGATCGTCAGTGACGAAGGTTATGGAAAGAACGATTACATCGAGACTTCCAGACCACTTGTGATCATCACAGCTCCTGGACCTGGAAGCGGGAAGATGGCAACCTGTCTCTCTCAGCTCTATCATGAGCATAAGCGTGGTGTCCGCGCCGGATATGCAAAATTTGAGACGTTCCCTATCTGGAACATTCCTTTAAAACATCCGGTCAATCTTGCCTATGAGGCTGCTACCGCTGATTTAAATGACGTCAATATGATCGACCCATTCCATCTGGAAGCCTACGGCATTACAACTGTCAATTATAATCGTTGATGTGGAAATTTTCCCAGTGCTCAGTGCTATTTTCGAAAAAATATATGGAGAAAACCCTTACAAATCCCCGACAGATATGGGTGTAAATATGGCCGGAAACTGTATCTGTGACGATGAGCATGTCGTGATGCATCCAATCAGGAAATTATCCGCCGCTACTATCAGGCATTGAATGGGCTCGCAGAAGGAACTTCCACCGAAGAAGAAGTATTTAAGATTGAACTTCTGATGAAACAGGCGCATATTACAGTCAATGACCGTACCGTTGTAGATGCCGCACTGAAGCGTGCTGAAGAGACAGGTGCTCCTGCTGCCGCTTTAGAACTTCCTGATGGAAGTATCATTACCGGAAAAACAAGCAACCTTCTCGGAGCATCTGCTGCATTACTTTTAAATGCTCTGAAGAAGCTCGCCGGCATTGAGGATGAAGTGCACATCATTTCTCCATCTGCTATCGAACCGATCCAAAAAACTGAAAACTTCCTATCTGGGAAGTAAAAATCCGCGCCTTCATACTGATGAAGTTCTGATTGCACTTTCCATCAGCGCCGCAACAAATGAAACCGCACAGCTTGCCTTAGATCAGATTCCAAAATTAAGAGGCTGTCAGGTTCATACATCCGTAATGCTCTCCGAAGTTGACGTCAAGCAATTCAAAAAGCTTTCCATCCAGCTGACTTCTGAAGCAAAATATGAGAACAAAAAACTTTATCATTAATTCTGAACAATAAATAAAACCCGTACGGTAAGATTCCTAAAAATCAGATTTTCAAGGATTTCTCTCTTACCGTACGGGTCTTTTTTATTTTCTTTTTAGTATCTGTTTATCATTGCTCTCCAACTCTGTTCTCTGCAATTATCCGAAATAGTTCTATGCACCTGTCTGCTCAAACTGAGAATTATAGAGATTTGCATAAAATCCACCTTTTTCCAACAGCTCTTCATGATTTCCCTGCTCTACGATATCTCCATCCTTCATAACAAGGATCAAATCCGCATCACGGATTGTAGACAATCTATGCGCGATGATAAAACTTGTTCTGCCCTTCATCAGATTATCCATAGCTTTCTGGATCCTGATTTCCGTTCTTGTATCCACTGAGCTAGTCGCCTCGTCTAAGATCAAAATCTTTGGATCTGCCAGAATCGCTCTTGCGATCGTAAGCAGCTGCTTTTGTCCCTGTGATACATTGCTTGCTTCCTCATTCAACTCCATATCATATCCATCTGGAAGGGTCTGCACAAACCGGTGTACATATGCTGCCTTTGCTGCCTCTACGACTTCTTCATCGGTCGCATCAAGCTTTCCATAGCGGATATTGTCTTTGATCGATCCATGGAACAGCCATGTATCTTGCAGCACCATTCCAAACATCTGTCGAAGTTCACTTCTGTTAAAATCTTTCAGATTATGTCCATCGATCAAAATTTCTCCACTGTTGACATCGTAAAATCTCATCAGAAGTTTGATCATTGTTGTCTTTCCTGCTCCGGTCGGTCCTACAATGGCAATTTTCTGTCCTTCCTTCACCTTTGCAGAGAAGTCATTGATAATTATACGATCTTCATTATATCCAAAATGAACATGTTTAAATTCTACATCTCCCTTCAATCCCTCTACGGAAACTGGATGCTCTGCAAACTGGTCTTCTTCCTCTTCTTCCAAAAATTCAAAAACTCTCTCAGAAGCTGCCGCTGTAGACTGTAACATATTGGCCACCTGTGCACCTGTGTGATTGGCTGCGTAAAACTTCTTACATATTGGATAAAGGACTGGATATCTCCGACTTCAATCGCATCTTTGATTGCCAGATATCCACCTAAAATTGCTACTGCCACATATCCAAGATTTCCAATAAACTGCATGATCGGCATCATCATCCCCGAGAAAAACTGAGATTTCCATGCAGACTGATATAAAATTTCATTTGTCTCAGTAAACTCCCGGATGACATCATCTTCCTTGTTAAATGCTCTGACAATGCTGTGGCCTCCATAGACCTCCTCTACCTGTCCGTTGACATGTCCCAAATACTCTTGTTGATTCTTGAAGTGTTTCTGTGATTTCTTTACAATCGTGGAAATCAGGAGCATTGACACCGGAAGAATTAACAATGCTACAACAGTCATCAGAGGACTGATGCTGAGCATCATAACCAAAATACCTATGATCGTCGTAAAAGAAGTAATGATCTGTGTCGCACTCTGGTTCAAACTCTGACTTAATGTATCCACGTCATTGGTAACTCTGGAAAGCACCTCGCCGTGCGTCTTTGTATCAAAATAATTCATCGGCATACGGTTGATCTTCTCAGAAATTTCTTTTCTGAGTTTGTAAGTCAGCTTCTGGGACACTCCTGTCATAATAAATCCCTGAATAAAGGAGAACAGCGCACTCAACACATACAATCCTAACAGAAACAGAAGGATTTGCGTAATTTTGTCAAAATCAATTCCACTTCCACCTGACACTTTGCTTACAAGTCCATGAAAGATTTCTGTTGTGGCTTTTCCAAGAATCTTCGGTCCTACGATAGTGAATATCGTACTTCCGACTGCAAAAAGCATCACTGCAAATATTCCCAACTTATATGCGCTCATATATTTCAGGAGTTTCTTCATTGTGCCTTTGAAATCTTTTGCTTTCTCTCCGGCTCGCATGCCGCCCATATGGCCACCACCATGTCTTTGTCCTTTACTCATGCCTATCTGCCCCCTTCCTGTTCATCCTGATTAAGATCTCGTTCCAGTTCTTTTCCGATAACTGAGATGCCGCAATCTGATAATATACATCACAATTTTTCAGCAATTCTTTGTGCGTTCCAATTCCCGCAACCTTTCCTTCATCCAGAACAATAATCTGATCTGCATGGAGGATCGTGCTGATTCTTTGTGCAACAATGATGACTGTGCTGTTCACAGTATGTTCTTTTAATGCTTTCCGCAATGTTACATCGGTCTTATAGTCCAAAGCAGAAAAACTATCGTCAAAAATAAATATCTTTGGATCTTTCGCAATTGCCCTTGCGATCGATAAACGTTGTTCTGTCCACCAGAAACATTTCCTCCCCCCTGGGAGATTCTGCTGTCGTAACATTTTGGCTTCTCCTCAATGAATTCTGCTGCCTGAGCCACTTTAGCAGCCTCCATCATTGTCTCTTCACTTCCGTCTGGATTTCCATACAAAATGTTGCTTGCAATGGTTCCTGAGAACAGAACTCCTTTCTGCGGCACATAGCCAAGCTGGTCTCTCAACTCATGCTGTGTTACATTTCGGATATCTTCCCCATCAATCGTAATTTTTCCTTCTGTCACATCATAAAATCTTGGAATCAGATTTACCATTGTAGATTTACCACTTCCGGTACTTCCGATGATCGCTGTCGTCTCACCCGGTTTTGCTGTAAAGGAAATATCATGCAGCACATCTTCCTCCGCACCCGGATACCGGAACGATACATGGTCAAATTCTACCATCCCCTTGCCTTCTTTCAGATGTTTCGGCTGCTTCGGATCATTGATCAGCGTTGTACTTGTCAACACTTCATCCACACGCGTTGCAGAAACCGCCGCTCTCGGAAGCATGATTGAGATCATACAGATCATTAAGAATGCCATAATAATCTGCATTGTATATTGAATAAATGCCATCATATCTCCAACTTGCATCTGACCATCGTTAATTCCATTTGCACCTACCCATACAATCAGGATTGAGATCGCATTCATGATCAGCATCATCGTCGGCATCATAAAGGTCATAGCACGATTGACAAATAAGTTTGTCTTTGTCAAATCTTTGTTTGCCTGATCAAATCGCTCTTCCTCATGCTTTTCTGTACTGAACGCACGGATAACAGGTAATCCCGTAAGAATTTCTCTTGTAACAAGATTTAATCGGTCTACCAGATTTTGCAAGATCTTAAATTTCGGCATTGCTACAACAAATAAGACCATTACGACCATCGCAATCAGGACAACTGCAAGCCCGATGATCCAAGACATAGACACATTCGTATGGAATACTTTGAATACACCTCCAATTCCCATGATCGGTGCATAAAGTACCATTCGCAAAATCATCACCGTCAGCATCTGAATCTGCTGGATATCGTTTGTGCTTCTCGTAATCAATGATGCAGTTGAAAACTTGTCAAATTCTCCATTTGAAAATTCTACCACCTTACGGAATACTTTTCCTCGCAGATCTCGCCCTGTCGAAGCACCTACTTTGGATGCCAGGAATCCAACGATCATACTGACAATCATTCCAACCGCAGCAAGCGCCAGCATTTTTCCTCCTGTGCGCAACATATAACCAGTCTGAATCTTATCCGTATCCATTCCCAAGTTTTTATATGCTTCTTTGAGATAAATGGTCGCCGCCTGTTCCAACATCGTCTCCGGCATCTCATCGACCTTCTCTCCAATCTGAGTCACCATCTGCGCCCGCTGTTCTTCTGGCATCATGCCAAGCACATCAAAAACTGTCATGTCTTCGCTTAACATTTCTTTTGGGAGACTGGCAAACATCGCATCTGTCATTTCCTTTGTCTCCTCACTGTCTGATGAAAACACAGTCACAAGCATCATCGGTTTACTTAAGATTACCCCGATTTTATCTGTTCTCTTCTCATCCTTCAAAATTCCATCCTTCAGCACATATGCCTCAGACTCATAAGTATCTGTATCTCTTTCATACGCGTCTAGAACCGTCTTCTGATTCTTCTCAGAAACAAACAAAAATAATCTGTCCATATCTTCCACAGAAATCTGTTCTGGTATCGCCGTGTCAATTCCGCCCTGCTGGATACCGACATTTACAATGTCTGATGTATATCCCGGCAACGACAGGTCACAGTAAGCCTGAAGTACAAGAAACACAACAATCATCAGAATGGTTGCTGCATACGGCTTCATAAATTTAAATAATTTTCCCATTTTAATCTTCCTTTCTGCCTGCACTCTTTAAGTTGTCTCTCATCTGAAGCAAGAGTCTGCGAAAAAGCATTACTTCCTGCTCATTCATATTTGCGAACGCTTCCTGTTCCAACTGCTCCATCACAGTTTCCATTTTTGCCGCAATATTCTTTCCTTTCTCCGTAAGAAAAATTCTCATGATCCTCTGATCATTTTCATCCTGCTTCTTCTCTATATACGCTTCCGCTTCCAACTTCTTTAACATTACGGTAATCGAAGGAGGCTTTACACCGATATGTTTTGCCAGTTCCTTTTGTGCCATGCCTCTGTGATCTTGATCTTTGCAATTCAACGCCCACAAAAGTCCCGCCTGTCCCGGATGTATATCTAACTCCTTAAACAGACAAATGCTTCTCTGCAAATACAGGTGCATCACATGACACATCAATAACTGTGTACTCTCTCCCATTCTGTCTCTCCTTCTAAATTAGTTAATTGTTTAATTAATATTTTATTTTTCTATACAAAAAATGTCAATATCCATTCGTACTATTTATATTTTTTTAATATTTTTCACCGAAATTAATTAAATATTTAATTATTTTTTGTACTGTGAAGGTATAAGAAGAGAATCGTGTGATAGGCTTGTTGTCTGGTGACGACGATTATCCAATGTGTCGTAGACCTTGCTTTAGCTGTGGGGAATGTCAAGTCGGCACAATACAAAAACAGCTCTTATAGGGATATATTGTAATTTAAATTTTATGAACTACCACTTGCATTTTCTCTAACAAAAAATGGAAGTGGTTTCGTACCGCTTGCGCAAATACAAGCCCGCTCATGAGGGCTGCTATCCATTTCTGGAATACATGGTATTGCATTTTTTTACAATCATTTTATTTAGGAAGTGATAATCTGTTATACCTTCAAAAGCTGTTGGATATGCTTTTCTTAAAATATTGCCGGCACCATTTAAGTCGGCATTAATGAGCATCTGTTCTTTCGTGCAATATAGTCTACCACTAACACGCTTACCTGAAAAAGAAGGTTTTTCCTGATCACCAACAACTGGGATTTTATCTCCATCAACAAGACTTGCTTTTGGTGTGTAAGATTCTTCTTGTTCCATTACAAATAAGCCATTCTCTTCTGCTTTGTATTTGATGCAATAACTAAGCGTTGCGATAGGCATTTGAACAAAATCTGGTTATTGTGGTGTCCCAGATTACAGTTTTGTTTCCAATTCTTATTTTTACCAAGTACGATAGCTCGTATATCATTTTCGAGGCAAAATTTACACATCAGATGCAATTTTATGCAATGCATCATGAAAGAATTGATTCCTTTTACGATTCAATTGTTCCATACGCCTGGTATTCAACACCCCCGGTTGTTTTGCTCCTTTTGCCTCGTGTCCTTGCATCGCAATGGACTGATAGTACGAACGTTGCTTATTATACCATTGATTTTGTGCTTTTAATGCACCGCCTTTGTAGCGCATGCACTTTTGTGTATTGCTTACGAGAGCTACGATGTTTGAAATTCCAAAATCAATGCCGCAACCATTACCGTTTTCTGGTAATGGTTCTGTTGACTCAGTTTCATAAACACAGATTACAAGGAAATCACTATAATAAGGTCTTACACGTACCTCTTTCAAAGAGCCACTTACATAACCAATTGGAAGGTAGTCGCCATGAAAATGTGGAAACTTCAAATAGCTTTTGCCATTGTTGTCGCGAATTGCACAATCTTGATTTGCAAAATGTAACCCGGATACAGATCCTTTCTTTTTGTAATGTGGCATTTGTGGAGCACCAAGAAACATCGGTGATAATACCAGAATGATTGTACAAAAATGCATTCAAAACCGAGGAAGCAAAAATTAACCGCATTCACCCACGCTCATGCGAAGTATGCTATGGGCGTGGTACTCTGCTAAGTATTTATAGGCAGAGTAATTACACATTTGAGCTTCTGAAAGCAAAAATAAAAAATATTAAGAAATGTTTGTAGAAAAATATGATATACTGTGAAAAACGAAACATAGTAAATACGATGACAAAAGAAAGGAAAGGAGATGTTCTATGAAACGCTGGAAACTAGTTGTTGTATTGTTGGTGATCATCACTTTAAGTAGCCCATTTTTATTTGATTACATATTAAAAGCAAAACGGAATCATTTCATTAAAGATACCTTTGGCTTTAATAAAAAGAGTTTAAGGTTTTAAAAGAAACAGATAGTCACAGAGGTTTTCATGGAGATGGAGATTACGTTCTAATATTAGATTGCTCTGAAAATAAAGAAAAAGCATTGGAATATACAAAGGAATGGAAAATCCTTCCATTGACGGAAAATCTTCAGCTTTTAATGTATGGAGGTGAAAAAGAAGATCATTTTTATAATTATAATCTGGCTGATGCTTCAAATATTCCTGAAATTAAGAATGGATATTATTATTTTATGATAGATATGCAAACAGCAAAGATACTAAAGATGACACGAATATATTTAGAGGTTCCTTCAATTTTTCTTTAGCACTATATGATTTAGATACGGATATAATGTATCTTTTAGAATTTGATACATAGCGGTTTACAACATTGGAATTGACACGTTTGATAGGAACTAAAAACTATAAGAAGATTGAATTGGTAAAGGAGCTTGCGCACATGAAGAAATTTTTACCTTGGATACTAGCATCAGGGGGAATTATGTTGGGATTGCCTTGTCTTGCGGTTACCTTTCTAGAAGATGACAGCGGAATGGCAACTTGCCTTATTCTACTTTTTGCATTGAACTATTTACGCAATTTGTGCGGGAGTATATGCTGGTAAAGACATAAAAAATTATGGGCATCACCAATTCTTACAGCGTTATTCTTTTTGGCTGGTACATGGTTGTTTTTGGATATAGGTGAAAAGGCATTTCTCTTATATGCATTGGTCTATTTATTCTTAGGGATCTTGGCGATGCTGATTTCTATGTTCCTAAAGAAAAAGCACTAAGGGAAATTCTTTTGGTTGTTGAATCGTTTAAAAAGTATAGAGTTATCATGCAGCTATTTCATTAGAACTGTGTATTATCCTGCAGGGATTACTACTCTTTAAAATTTAAAATAAAAAAAAGCCTTAAAACAACAATTCTACGCTGTTCTTAAGGCTTTTCAAAGCAGGGGATGAGAGAATCGAACTCCCACCAAAGGTTTTGGAGACCCCTATCATACCATTTGACCAATCCCCTATATACTATTAATATAACCTTCAAAATCACATACAGTCAACTACTTTTCTAAGTTTTTCTCTCTTCCATCCATTTCCTATCA
>ENA-OQIG01000916-OQIG01000916.1-human-gut-metagenome-genome-assembly--contig:-NODE-916-length-14687-cov-3.544780_pt1 | contig 14687 bp, 25 predicted proteins | sample MGYA00242576_ERZ504741 | MGnify/ENA primary metagenome ERZ504741 (study PRJEB26092, sample SAMD00036436) | human gut metagenome | host: Homo sapiens | study: EMG produced TPA metagenomics assembly of... | reverse complement strand
CTTAATTCTTTTAGTCTGTTCATATTTATCACCTCAGAAAGATTATAACATAAAAGGTACAAAAAGCTAACTAAAAATTCATCTTTTTGATATTTTTTCTTGACAACGAACAAAAAGTTAGCTAAAATACAAAATATAAGCGAACAGAAAGTTAGCTTATTGGAAAGGAGTTCAAAAACATGCTTATCACCTCGCAACAAGCAAAAGCTATCAGACGCAAACAAGCGGACAAGCAACTTACTGCCAAACAGGCAAGTGCTGAAATTGGTGTAGTACCAGTTACATACCGCAAGTTATGCAATGGTGGCGAAGTCAAGCCTAGCATCTATCAAAAAGCTATGGAGTGGCTAGCAGAAGACTACTAAAATGGGGTCATTATAAATGAGCCCACAACTGAGGTAACAAAATGTTACTTCATAATAAAAGCTGAAGCACCATCTTGAGACTTCGGCTAAAACAAAAAGCCATGTACAAGCGACCAAACCAACGTACATGACTAGAACGAATTAAACAACAAAACAGCAGGCAAGCGTGATTGTTGTTAGGTATTTAGCAAAGGAGTATAAAACACCTTTGTAAAAGTTTATATAGTTTAATTTTATCAAAGTTAGACTATTGTGTCCAGACAGAGAGCGATAACTCTTAAAACTACAGATAAAACTACAAGAATAATTGTATAAGAAAACAGTATTAAAAAGCGACGAGGAAAAAATATGAAATTTAAAAGTGTAGAGAATAAAGTAAATCCGTTTAGTTTAGACCATTATACAGACGAACAAAAAGCGGTTTTTAAAAAACGAGATGAAACCAAAAAAAGAGCAGAGGATTTTTTTAAAGAAATGTACGACCGATCAACGGCTTGGGTGATTGTTGCCAATGTAATGGTTACGTACCACAACATTTATACAGGTTGGGCAGAAACCTTTGAACAGGCTTGGAATGCCCTAGGTTATGAAATTACAACCGATATTGTCTATAGAGCAGTTAACAATTTACCAGCAAGAGGCAAGAAAGAGGAGGTTAAATCATGATATACCAAGAAATTAATTTACCTATCTGGGCACAGTTGCTTATTATGGCTATTCTTATTCTAATTGGCATTGAATTGGTCAAAATCAAGCCTGTAGAATCTCCAAAAGAAGTTAAGGAAGAAATACCCGACAACCATGTTAAAGAACGGTATGGGGCTTATATTCAATCACAGGGACGATATTACAATTAAGGAGACAGACCATGACAGATAAAGAATTGAATAAAATAGCTGACCTTATCAATGAACGTGTAACATTTGCCGAATTAGAAGAATTCAAACACTTGGAACAGCGAGTGGATAGAATAGTATAGGTTAAAAATCAGATTGCTAAGCTAGATAAAGGAGAAATATTATTATGACAGATATCGTTATCAATATTCAAGGCACTAAAACAAAGTCATAGGTAGCGCGTGACCGTTTGAATTGGGTTACCCGACAAATTCGAAAAATGGAGGTATGATATGGGAACATTTTCACCCGAGTTTGAGCAGCTTATTAGACCGTGTAGACGTACTAACTCAAAAGAAGTTAGAACTAGAAAAACGGCTACAGAAACAAACAGGCTTAATAAGTTCTAAAGAGCTGAAAGAGGAACTAGATATAACAGGCGCTACACTTACAAATTGGGTTAAGTTGGGGCTTAAAGTCTATCAACCGCCTTTTGAGAGTAGCAAGAAACAATATTTTAGAGTGTCAGACGTGATTAATTTTTTAACCGTACGCTAGAAAGGAGCAATAATTGGCAATCAGGAGAATGATAAGTAGAAGTGTTGTTATGACAGATGAATTTTTAGAACTACCTCCTACTACACAAACCCTATATTTCTTTTTGAATTTAGAAGCTGACGATGATGGCTTTGTTGGAAATCCCAAAACTATTATGAGGTTAACAGGTACTAAAAATGATGATATGAACTGTTGTTAGATAAGAACTATGTTATTTTATTTCAAAGTGGCGTAGTTGTAATTACAGATTGGCTTGAGCATAATTCTATAAGAAAAGATAGAAAAAAAGATACGAGATTTATTGAGGAAAAGCGTCAAATATCAATTGATAATAGCGGTAAATACACTTGGTTGACCGATTGGCAACCATATGACAACCAAGTGACAACCAAAATGCAACCAAATGGGTGCATAGGAGAGGATAGGATAGGTAAGGATAGGATAGGTAAGGAGAATATAAATAATGCTACTGCTGATTTTTCTGAAATTTATTCTTACTACCAACAAGAAATTGGTGTCTTATCCCCTAATCAAGCTGAACAGTTAGCGGATTATATCAAACTAGATAACTTTGAACCAGAGTTATTAAAGCGTGCCATTGATAAAGCTTCTAACAATGCTAAGCGCTCCTTTGGCTATGTGAATTCTATTCTAAGGAATTGGAAACAAAACGGCATTACAACGCTTGTACAAGCTGAAGAAGAGGATAGGAAGTTCCAAGAGTCTAAGAGACAACCTGCTAAAAGTGATATAGAAAGCACTATCCCAGACGATTTACCATTTTAGAAAGTGAGGTCAAAACATGAAAAAGAACCCATTTGAGAACTTAAAAGACGTTGTAAAGCTTGAAGAGGTTTGTCCCGTCCATAACGTACACTTACAACAGCTTGATAAGGTTCTTGTAATAGCAGGCGAAGCAAACCAAGAAAGCCCGTCCCTTTTTGTCCCGAATGTGCCAAAGAGGGAATAGCTCAAAAGAGCCTAAGCGAACTTGAAAAACTTAAAAATAAAGAATTATACGCAAATACTTATAACGTCTTGGAACGTGATAGTACAATCCCTAAAGAGCTTAAAACGGCTACTTTTGATAATTTTATAGCAAATACACCCGAAGAACGTCAGCTTTTAGCATTTGCTAAACAGCAGGCAAAGAAGTATATAAATGGCATGGTTGGAAATACGCTTATAACGGGCGGTACAGGCATTGGAAAGAGTCATTTAAGTGTTTCTATTGCCAAAGCGATAAACGAGGGATACAGGGCTAAGAATGAGCCTAAGAGCGTGTTATTTATCAGCCTTACAGAAATCATTAAGGAAATCAAAGAGGGGTGGAATTATGGCAGAGGTGCCAAACTAACAGAGGCAGAAGCAGTTAAGCTATTGACTGAAGTTAACTACCTTATTCTTGATGATCTTGGGGCGAAGAATGCAACACTAAACCCTAAAAGCGACTGGGAACAAGACTTCTTATTCGATATTCTGAATAACCGAGAAAACACGATTATCAATACTAATCTAAGCGGGTCAGAGTTAAAGAAAGTTTATAATGAACGCAATGCAAGCCGTGTTTTGAAAGGTTTAGAGGGTAACACCTTTAAGTCGTTTGGTATCAAAGATAAGCGCTATAGTATCCGAAACTTGAAATAAGACTTTTTTGAGGTATTTGGTAACAAAAAGGGTAACAAATTTATCAAAAATACTAAAGAATGCTATATTTTCAAGGATCTAGTTAACAATAGATTATTAATACCTAGAGTAATACAAGGAGAATAAGCATGAATAATGTAAAATCACACAACGAAATCAGACCATTAACAGTAGAAGAACTACAAAATTGGATTGAGGAAGAACAAGAAATTTTAGAGATGATAGAAGGTTATAAGAGTAAGCTACCAGAGGGAGAACGAGAACGATTTGAAATTTTATGTTTCGGTGTTTGGAATTGCTTGGATAACTTGCATGGTATGCTTGATGATAATGAGTTAAAATACTATCCTAAAGAGCTTAGAAAACGAAAAAGAGTAGAATATGCAAAACTAATGAGACAGAGTAGAAAGGGAAGCTATGGAAACAAATAGGGATTTAATGACATTAGTTTGAAAGGAAACTAATAGCATTTGAAAAGGGCGGACAAGCTGAGGCACTGTTTTAGTGCATTAGGTTATAAAAGGGGAGTAGTCATCATTAGGATTTATGTTAACGAAAAAATAAGCTGAACCGTTGAATTGACGGGGCAGAGTGCAAGAAAAAATAAAATGAGGACGCCTTAAAATGGGGCGTCCTCAATAAACCAGTCCCCTAAAACAGGGTTAAGGTTATAAGAATTTTTACAAATCTAAACAAAAATAGACACTTTTCATGGGGTAAGAAATCGCCCCAAGAACCCTAAAAACCTAGTGAAATCAATAGGCTAGGGGTATTCAAATTATAATAAAATGAAATAAAGGAGAAAATCATGACTGAAAACAAGGATAATAAATTATTAAAAATAATGGAGAAAGGTTTTGTTTTATATTCCAAAAATGGTATAATAAAGTACATTGAAATTCCAGAGCACGGCAGTATTAAGCTAAAAGCTCAAGATGGTCAGTTAGTTTATAAGGAAGTGACCACTGGAGAACAATGTTAAGAATTACTGACTGGAAAACCAGAGGTATGATAATTGAGTTTAACGCTCTTTTGTCATACCTCTTTTTATTATCATAACATAAGGAGGATAACATGACACTGACGACAATTAAGAATGATATCAAGGCATTTGGAAAGAAAAAATTAGAATATATGCGTGGTTACATCGCTATGCAGGAAGATTTTCAAGATAAGTTACAAAAGCAGTTGATTGGGAAAGTATATGCAGACCAAGAACTTTTGAAATATAAAAAAGAGGGTGAAAACTACTCCCAAAATACTGCTCAGCTACTATATCAGCAACTAGAAAAAGAGAAAAACGCTGAACTAGCAAGCTATAAATCAAAAGAAGAACCTATTACAGCAGATGATGCAGCTGAATTAAGTTTGTTATCTAGTATTAAATTAACAGCAGCAGAGATGCAAGAATACCTTGAAAAGTATAAGAATAAACCTTTAGCCCTTAGAAAACTAGAGGATATTATGGAGAATGATACTACTCTTGCTTATATCGAAATTGATATGGAGAAATTCAATCAGCAACAACGTCTTGAAAAGCTAGTACATTTCCTTAATAGAAAAATTGATTATTTCCATGGTGGTTTGCTTATTAACGGAGATAAGATTGATTTAGTGCAGCATGAAATGATTGTTGAGGGCAATTTAGAAGCAATGGATGCAGAATTGCAGAGCTATCTATCATAAGAAATAAAGGGGCAACCCTTTATTTTGATAATAAGGAGGTAGTAAGTGGCAGGAAATGAAAATGATAGCCTTACACCAAAACAAATAAAATTTGTTGACGCTATGTTAACTGAACCAACCATAGAGAAAGCTTGCAAAAAAGCGGGAGTATCCAGAGCAACGGGGTACAAGTATCTTAAAAAAACGATTGTTAAGCGGACAATACAAACCAAACAAAATGAAATAATGGACAGAACAACACAAACGCTTTACACAGCTTCAACGAATGCGGTTAATGTGTTAAATACTATTATGACAGATGAGGAAGTTAACCCTTTGTACGTGTACAAGCGGGAAAAGTTATATTGGAACAAGCCTATAAGGCTTATGAACTTGTTGGAGTCGCTAAACAAATTGAAGAAGTGAGGGCTGAAATTGAGGAAATATCTAAAGGAAATTAAGAAGCTAAAAGAACTCACAGACGAACTAAAAGTAAGGGAGCTACCTTTTTGTATTGTTATCAATGGAAGTGAAGAATTAGGTGAATTTTTCGAGGTAGGTGGAGAGTTATTCAATGATGAAGAACTTTTAGAAAATATTAAAAAATGGAAAGCGTGGGAAGTCCCGATAGTTATCGAGATTGGAACAACCGAGATATTGATATCGAAAAAATGGAGATTTTTTATTTTCCTACTCAAGAAGATTTTATAGATTATACTAGGGATAAGAAAGGTTTAGCGCCTTTATATCATGATTTAGATAACCCATATAAGACTATTTTAAAAGCTGAATGGCTTGAAATACTTGATAAATAATATTGTGGAGGTTGACGGTGGCACTCAATAAAATTCAACGTATCTCAATTATTTATAGGCGTGAAATTTTGTGGTTGAAATCGTTTTTTTTGAAAGATACATGCAATCCCCAAAAGACTGTTTTTGAGCAAAAAATACATAACTGTTTTTTAGAGGATAATCGTGAAGACGCAGTGTTTTACGTCAATTTGAACACAGTCACAAGTGAGGTTATCTCAAGAACAGATGAGTCACTTGTCAGAGTGCTCAAAGAGGTATATGTATATGAGAACATGGATATTGAGGAAGCTTGTCAAAAAATACTTTTTTTAAATAGATTAGAAGCTTACGACCGTCTTGAGAAATGGTTTGATGGATATTTTTATCAAACTTACAAATATTTGTTACCGATATAATGAAATTAAATACTTTAACATAAAGGGGGTAGCGTTTAGCGACCCCCCTTTATTGCTAAACCTGCTCAAATTTGAGCGGGTTGGCTATTAGTCGTTTTTGGCTAGTAGCTTTTTTTATTTTTGGGGTGTAGTCGTAACTACACCCTTACTTTACGACAAAAAAATCTAAAAGTAATGGGTGTACTTTCAGGTACGCCCGTTCTTTTGCTCAAATTTGAGCGGAAGACACACAAAAAGCGCAAGCCTGAAAGTCAGCAAACAAAAGGCAAGCGCAAGTTTCAATTAGGTAGTAAGGAAAACTCCCTTATCTATTGGTTAGTGTATCATCATTCATAGATTAAAACAATATATATTGTTTTAAAATGCAATATATTGTGATTATCTTCCTAGTTTTTGTCAATATATAGTACTTGACAAGCATGATATAATATATATAAAAAGGAGGTAAATTATGACACCAGCATTATTTGTTGCAAATTATATAATAGAATATTCAAATAAAAAAGGTTATCCAATCAACAACCTTAAACTACAAAAATTATTATATTTTGTAAATGCAAGAAATATTGTTGAAATGGTAGCCCTCTTTTTGAAGAAGAAATGGAAAAATGGAAATATGGTCCAGTAGTTCCAAGTGTATATCATGAATATAAACGTTTTGGAGCTTTTGCTATTTCTGATAATGATCTTGTTAGAGAGTATATTGTATTTGATACTAATCCATTTGCTGATTTATCTGACCTAAAAATTGTTAAATATGAGTCTGATGCAGTTGAAAATTATCAATTAATTGAGGACACCGTAGATGCTTTATTAGATTTCGATCCCTTTGATCTTGTTGATATAACACATTCACATACTCCTTGGAAAAAAGAAGAGCCAAGAATTAAAGATGGTGTTAAAGGAATAAAATACACTACTGAAGAAATAAGAGAATATTTTGAAGATAATAGTGAGGCTATGATATGGGAAAGTTAGCAGTAAGGGCTGTTGATATTTTATTAGGTTATGATATAGCAAAAATGGATGAAAAACAAAAATTATCTTTTTTGTCTATGTGGCATAAACAGTTAGATAATTCTGATTTGACAATTCCGTATGATCAAATAGCTAGCGCTGTTTACAAGAATGAAAATAGCGATGAAAACAATGAGATATTATTTGGTAATGTCTCATTAATATTATCTTCTTATGAGGGTAATAGCTATGGAAATTTAGAGAAAAACTTAAGAAAAATACAGAATAATTACACACTAGCCCAAGTTCAAAAAGAATATATTATAAAAAATTCGGAAAAAGCTCGGAGTTTATTACAAGATTTAAAACCTTCATTGAAAAAATTGCTCCAACAAACAGAACAATTTGAAGTTGCGAATACTAATTTATCTAATAATTTGAGTACTATTAAAAATACTATAGGAAAGACTCAGAAAAAATTAGATGATGTTCGTGATACAAAATCTTCAATTTATACCGATTTTATTGCTATTTTAGGTGTATTTTCTGCTTTTTGTTTTTGTATTATTTGGTGGCATTGAAATTGCAAGAGCGGTTTTTGATATTGGTGGTGATTTACAAACAATGGACTTATCTAAGATGATAACTATTTCATGTTTAATGATGATTGGTGTCTTAACATTATTGTATTCATTGTTATTGTGGATTGCTAGGATAACTGATAAAAAAATTGGATATTGTATGTGGAAAGGATGCGAAGAAGGTTGTAAGCATAAAGTTTGGCATGCCCCTCTGCGTCATTCATTTTATTTAGCATTAGTTGTTCTTTTAGGCATTATAGCTGGTATTTGTCATTAAAGTCTTGATTCGTCAAGGCTTTTTTTCGAATAATAAAGTAGGAGGAAAACCATGCTATATTATGATGAACTAAAAAAGGCAATTCGCTATATTACAAAATTAGATTATACAAGAGGAAATGGAGCAGATTTGATTGTAGATAGAATGGTTATGGACGCTACTTTGTAAGTATACTGTTACTCAAAAATGAGTAACAGACAAAAGAAAAAGCGGAAATCGCTCCAAAGTACCCAACACGGAAACGATAATTGCTTTTGTTAGTGTATCATCATTCATAGATTAAAACAATAGATTTTTTGTATTTTCTTACAGAATAAATATAAGAAAAAATCGTAAAAATACCAAAAAGTTTCACTTTGTAAAGAAAATTTGCGTTTTTAGAAACAAAACTAAGTATTTATAAGTTGAAATCAGGATAAAACTATGGCATAATGTAAATAGATAATATACACGAAAAAAAGCTCTTGTGTTTGTTGTCTTTCGGTTATCTTGCCGTATTGCCTTGGCAATGAGGGGGCGGAGGGACGCGCTCGTAAACAGAAGTATCCCATTGGAAATGTTGCCCTGCTAATTGTCTGTTTTAGCAGGGCTTTTTAGGAGCAATTTTTTGAAAAGTAAAAAACTAATCTTGGGTCAAATTAATTTAAAAATGTGTAAAGATTATGACCTTAAACAAGCAATGGACTATGACTATACACGAAAAGAACTTGTAGATAAGGGGAGAGGTTTTGCAATTGTATTGGTAAAAATTAAAGACTTGACATTTGCCATCCCACTCAGAAGTTACATACCCAAAAAATATCAACTAAAATATAAATTAAGAGATTCATCCAAACCAGGATTTGTGGAAGGTTTAGATATTGGAAAATCACTGATAGTTGAAGATGATAAATATATTACAAATACTAATTTTAGATTGAGAAAAATAGAAGACTACTATAAAGTAGTTGATAACGATAGAGTTATTATCAATAAATTAGTTAAAGCTATCATTGATTTTAATGAAGCTATTGCAAATAATGATGAATATAAACTTATGGACCCTAAGCGTTTTAAATTTTCAACATTTTGTAATTATGTTGATAGAATAAAATGTATAACTGACGAAGATTTTCTTGATTAACTAAAAAGCACCCGTTAAGGTGCTTTTTCCTGCCTGCTGAACTCATAAAATTTGTTATCTTTTTTGTTACCCTTTATGTTTCACCTACTTATTTCAAATAAATATTTTTAGAGGTATATAGAGGGAAAGTTTATTTAAAATATGGTATATTTTATAGTACTATATAATAGGAAGAGAACTTGGGTAAATAATCAGTTTACTGACTAAGAGGGTGTAAACCTTGATATGAAAGCATTCTAGGCTCACTCCTAGGGTGCTTTTTTTTGAATTTGTTTAGATTTTTGTTAAGAGTTCGGAGAAATTCTGTTTTCGCTTAATTTGTGGTATGATTAGTAATAAGTATTATATTTTGTAAAGGGGGCTTTTATGAAAGCAGCAGAACGCCGTCAAAAAATTATTGATATTTTGAATCAGACGCAAGTTCCCATTTCAGCAAGTGTTTTAGCAGGTCAACTTGGTGTGAGTCGCCAAATTATTGTAGGAGATGTGGCTTTGTTGAGAGCAGCTAATCATGATGTCATTTCTACGCCACGAGGTTATGTCTTATCTCAGGCACTTTACTCACACCAGTTTATCGGGAAAATTGCTTGTCAACACGGTCCAGAGCATACTAAAGAAGAATTGGAGAGTGTCATCTCAAAAGGTGGCATTATGGTTGATGTGGAAGTTGAACATCCAATTTATGGGATGCTGACAGCACCTCTTAATATCAAAAGTCAGGAAGATATTGATAACTTTATGGAGAAGGTTGAACATTCAAATGCCACTCTCCTTTCATCTTTAACGGATGGTATTCATACACATACCTTGTCATGTCATTCCAAAGATGAATTTGAAGAAATCAAATCTGACTTGTCTGATAAAGGCTTGCTTTTGAAATCAAATTAAAACAACTTCAGGTGTCTTGACACCTGTTCTTTTTTTCTTTATAATAGGCAAGGTCAGTTAGCTACTTTCAAAAAAACGTGTGTATTGCTTGTTAGTTAATTGATTAAAGCTATCGTCATACCTGAGTGATAATTGGGGATCATTCAGGTATTATCATATATAAAAGGAGTTGTCATATGAGACGTCATCAAACTAAGTCTCTTGCTTTTACAGCTATTTTAGTTGCCTTTGGGATTTTAATTCCTATGGTTATGCCGGTTAAGGTTGTCATTGGTCCAGCTTCATTTACACTAGCTAGTCATGTACCTGTCTTTATGGCTATGTTCATTTCACCACAAGTGGCTGTTCTAGTTGCTTTAGGAACAAGTCTTGGATTCTTGTTAGCTGGTTTTCCAATTGTCATCGTTTTGCGAGCTGTATCACATTTGTTGTTTGCAGTCGTTGGTGCCGTCATGATTAAAAAACACCCAACCTTGCTTGAAAAGCCAGTTTTGACATTGGGATTAGCGATTTTCTTAAACCTTTTACACGGCTTAGCAGAATTTATCGTTGTTCTTGCGCTAACAGCTGGAGCTCATACAGGAGCAGCTTATATTTGGTCTTTAGTAGGCTTGATTGGTTTAGGTTCTCTTGTTCATGGAACAATTGATTTTTACATTGCGTATTTCCTTTGGAAATTCTTAAGTGATAAAGTCGGCGTTGATTTTTCAGTTGATGCTAAATAGAGTGAAAGGAGTGTTAAATCACTCCTTTTTTGGTGCACTTTTTTTTCTTGAAAAGTGGGGATGTAAAAAAGTGAAAAGTTTTATATTTTGTGTCACTCTCTTTTAAGTAAATTGTGATAAAATATAAAACGAAGCTTTTAATTGTGAGGAAAGAATGTCAGTTAAGAAGAGATTGAGCAAAATCAACATTGCAAAAAAAACAACCAGTATTACAAAACGTATCTATTTGATTTTTGCAGTTATCGTCGTCTTATTTTCAATTATTATTTTGAGATTGGCACAGATGCAAATTTTAAATAAATCTTTTTATGATGATAAGTTAAATTCATCAACTACCTACAAGGTAACGTCCTCAAGTCCTCGTGGTCAAATTTTTGATGCTGCAGGCAATCTATTAGTATCAAATAATGTTAAACAAGTCGTTGCTTTCACACGTAGTAATACCATCACTGCTGAGGAAATGAAAAACTTGGCAAGAACCTTATCAACTTTGGTTGATTTCACGGAAACAAATGTTACAACACGCCAGAAAAAAGATTATTATTTAGCTGATTCAGACACTTATGCTAAGGTCGTCAAGAGTCTTCCGAATAATCAAAAATATGATAATTACGGTAATAACTTAACCGAATCAAAAGTTTATGCCAATGCTGTTAAGGCTGTAACGGATGATGAGATTAATTATTCAGAAGACGAATTGAAGTTGGTGTACATTTTCAGTCAGATGAATGCTGCCTCAACATTTAGCACTGTTAATTTGACGACTGGTGATTTGACAGACGATCAAATTGCTTATATCACAGCTAATCGTTCAAAATTATCAGGAATTTCTATTGCGACTGACTGGGATCGTCAAACATCAACAGGTTCTCTATCAACCCTTATTGGTACAGTTTCTTCAAAACAATCAGGTTTGCCAGCTGAAGAAGCAGAAGAATATCTAGCTAAAGGTTATTCGATGAATGACCGTGTCGGAACATCTTATCTTGAAAAAGCTTATGAAGATGATTTGCAAGGAACACACACAGTTCGTGAAATCACTACCGATAAAAATGGTAACGTTGTCTCAGATGATGTTACTAGAGAAGGTAAAGCAGGTAAAAACTTGAAATTGACTGTCAACTCTGATTTCCAATTAGGTGTTGAAAATATTTTGAATCAGTATTACGGAGCCTCAATCGCTGCTGGTTTTGCCACTTATTCTGAAGGGGCTTATGCGGTAGCTTTGAATCCGAAGACAGGTGCTATTTTAGCTATGGCAGGTTTGTCACATGAAACTGGTTCGTCAACAACAACTCTAGACGCTCTTGGAACAATTAATGACCTCTTTGTTCCAGGGTCAGTTGTCAAAGCTGCAACTATCAGTCAGGTTGGGAAAATAATGCGATTTCTGGTAACCAAGTTATTGCTGACCAGTCAATCAATCTTGCTGGCTCTCCAGCCATTAAATCATGGTTCACAGGTAGTGGGGCAACGAATATCACAGCAGTTCAAGCCCTTGAGTACTCTTCAAATACTTACATGGTTCAAGTAGCTCTTAAAATGATGGGGCAAGAATATTATTCTGGAATGGCACTTGCCACAACTGGAACAAAAGAAGCTATGGAAGAACTTCGTGCTACCTATGCCGAATATGGTTTAGGAACAAGCACTGGAATGGATTTGCCAGAAACAACGACTGGTTACCTCTCAGAAGATTACAGCCCTGGTAATGTCTTAACAGAAGCCTTCGGTCAGTACGATTCTTACACACCAATGCAACTTGCTCAGTATGCTGCAACAGTCGCAAATGGTGGTAACCGTGTTGCGCCACACATTGTCGATAGTGTCTATGATAATGATGGCACAACAGGACTTGGCAACTTGTCTAAAATGATTGATACTAATGTTTTAAACAAAGTTAATATTTCAAGCGATGAAATGGCTATTCTTCAACAAGGTTTCTATCAAGTGGTAAATAGTACAAGTGGTTATGCTACTGGTACTCACATGCGTGGAAATGTCACTATCGCTGGTAAAACAGGTACTGCCGAAACTTATGCTATTGACGCTAATGGTAATGCAGTGACAACAGTTAACTTGAGTGTTCTTGCTTATGATTACTCAAAAAATAATGATTCTAAAATTGCGGTTGCGGTTATTATTCCTCACTTAACAAGTGATGAGAATCACCCTAACCAACTAATTGCGCGCGACATTATTAACTTGTACATGTCAACATACGCTAATAAATAAAAAAGAAGTTCGAGTCGGCAAAGGTCGGCTCGTGACTTTATCAGAAGAAAGGAGAAACAATGCTTTATCCAACACCAATTGCAAAGCTAATTGATAGTTTTACAAAGTTACCCGGAATCGGGATTAAAACGGCGACTCGTTTGGCCTTTTACACGATTGGCATGTCTGACGAAGACGTGAATGAATTTGCTAAAAACTTGTTAGCTGCAAAACGTGAATTAACTTATTGTTCAGTGTGCGGGAATTTGACTGATGAAGATCCTTGCCAAATTTGTAATGATCAGACACGTGATCGTTCAGTGATTTTGGTGGTTGAGGATTCAAAAGATGTCTCTGCCATGGAAAAAATCCAAGAATATCACGGACTTTATCATGTCTTACACGGACTTATTTCACCGATGAATGGTGTCGGTCCTGATGATATTAATTTGAAGTCATTGATTACACGTTTGATGGATAGTGAGGTTAGTGAGGTTATTATTGCAACCAACGCCACCGCAGATGGTGAAGCAACATCTATGTATATCTCACGTGTCCTAAAACCTGCAGGAATCAAAGTAACACGCTTGGCGCGTGGATTAGCGGTAGGTTCAGATATCGAATATGCCGATGAAGTGACCCTACTTCGCGCCATTGAAAATCGGACAGAATTGTAAACTAAGAAAGCAGTGATTTGCTGCTTTTTTGTTTGTAGCTGATTTCAATCTTGGATAAGTATGCTATAATAAAAAAACGTGAGAAGCTTTTATTAGAAAGGTATTGTGCTAGTGATTTTGAATAATGGTGATAGTCAGTCAAAGTTGAATTCTAAAAGAAATTGATATTTTTGGTTTTTAGGGCTTAGTGCTATTTTTGCATTACTAATTTTCCACTTAAATCGTCTGACATTATTTACATCGGATGATTATACTTATCATTTTGTTTATCAGGGGTATTTGCCAACCGCTCATCCTAAGCGTATTAACGGGTTGTTTTCAATTGTGAAATCTCAAATCAATCATTGGCAATTGTGGAATGGTCGTTTTGTAGCGCATTCAATAGTGCAATTCTTTTTACAATTTAAAAAAGTATACTTTGATGTTTTTAATACATTGGCTTATTTAACACTGATGTTTCTCTTACTTTCTATCAGTAAAGTAAAAGAAGTTGTTAAAATCACTCCAGTTTCCTACCTATTGTTATTTATATTTTTATGGTTTTATCTTCCAGAAATAGGGAAATCTGTTCTATGGGTCTCTGGTTCAGGAAATTATTTATGGACTAGTGTTATTTATCTCACTTATTTTAAATGTATTATATCAATAGCTAATAGAGAAATTTCCAATTTAAAAGGAATTGGAATTATGATTTTGGGATTTTTGGCTGGAGCGTGCAATGAAAATTCATCGCCGGCACTTTTATTAATGGCATTTCTGTACTTGATTATTCACTATCCTTATATAAGTAAAGGAACAATATTTGGATTAGGAAGCTTATTTACTGGTGGATTAGGATTCTTATTGATGATAAAATCTCCGGGGTCACAGAAACGTGGTGGGATGGCATTGAATTTTGATGTCTTAAAAAATAATTTTAGACTAATTTTAGATAGCTTAATTCAGAATTATTGGTTAATTTATA
>ENA-OQIG01000915-OQIG01000915.1-human-gut-metagenome-genome-assembly--contig:-NODE-915-length-14713-cov-2.808172_pt1 | contig 14713 bp, 15 predicted proteins | sample MGYA00242576_ERZ504741 | MGnify/ENA primary metagenome ERZ504741 (study PRJEB26092, sample SAMD00036436) | human gut metagenome | host: Homo sapiens | study: EMG produced TPA metagenomics assembly of... | reverse complement strand
CATTATGGAGGTGTTCCATTGATTGGGGATAATGTATATGATGCGGAAGATGAAATGAAACATCTCGTGATACGTTTGCAGATTGTGTAGATTATATAATTAAAGAGTGCCAAGCAGCTGGAAAAGATTTACCTTCTGTTACGACTGGTCGAAGCTCTGGGCGTATAAGCGATGCTGCATGTAAAGCATTGGTTTCCCGTGTACTGCTTCATGTAGCTAGTGATTTTTATAATGGTACTGATTTCGCTCCAGATGGATACCCCAAAGAATTATTAGGATATCCAGAAAAAAATGATGAGCGTTGGAAAGATGCCGCTGATGCTGCTAGAGCAGTTATAGCAATGAATTCTTTTAAATTGTTTGAAAGACATGTGGATCAAGATAATAATCCAGATAGGGGATGGGGATTTTATGCTGTATTTAAACCTAAAGATTTCGGTAAACCACAATATGCTGAATATGAGGGAGAGACTTATCCAGGAGGTGCTTATTGTGAATTAATTCTTGAAAAGAAAAGAGGTGATGGAAATGATTTAGAACAATTTTTCTATCCTCCATCACTTTCGGGAAATAATTATGGTGGTTATGCATATCATGATTTAGCAGAAGCTTTTCCAATGGCTGATGGTCTGCCAATTGGAGAAAGTAAATATGCTTATGATCCATTGAGTCCACAAGTAAATCGTGACCCACGTTTTAATAACACGATTATTTATGATGGTTGTCTGGTTGTGAATAATCCGAACTTAGGTGGTTTACTTTATGTATATACATATCAAGGTAATAGTGCGACAGAAGATGCTATCCATAAGTGTACTTCTACTGGATATTATATTCGTAAACTAACTCATCATCAGGCAAGAGCAGCTATTATTGCTCCTCCACAATCACGTCCGTTGATTCGCTATGCAGAAATTCTACTCAATTATGCAGAGGCTGTCAACAGATATTATGGACCTCAATATACTGAAGTGATTGGTAGTGTGGAAATGGGTCCATTGGCAGCATTAAAAGCAATTCGTAAACGCGCAGGCATTGAGGCCGGTGATGATGGAAATTATGGATTGAATCCAAATATGACAAAAGTAGAAATGGAAGACGCAATTCGACTTGAACGTCGATTAGAACTTGCTTATGAGGGATTTCGTTTCTTTGATGTTCGGCGTTGGGGAATTGCAGAGCAAACAGATAATAAGGCTATGCATGGTTATGAAATTACAAAACAAATGAATGGAAACAGAGTCGGACGTGTGATAACTGTTCGTACACATGTATTTCGCCCCGCTATGTATTTCTGGCCGATACCTTATGATGAGGTAGTGAAATCAGAAGATTTGCTACAGAATCCTTATTATGAACAGTAAATGAGTAAAGACAGGTTAATTATGAGAATAAATATTAAGAATATATTTCTTTTTCTCCTTTTAATAGGAACCTTAGGAGCATGTGATACTTTTAAGGATGAGAATTCTAGCGATTATGTTGAATTGCCTAAAAATATACAGGCACTTGGCAATTAATGGAAGTTACTAGGAATGGTATTGATATCTCCCAAAAGATGGATTTTACGAATTTTCATTTATTGCTTAATAAAGATAATACGTATGTATTGGAAAATTATTTGCCTTTTGTAGTAAGAAAAAATGGTGTATGGAAAGTGGATGATCCAGAATACCCACATTTTCTAATTTTTACAGAGGATGATGCATCATATAATATTTCTTCTGCGATGAAATATCCAATTGCGAATGGAAAACGGCGAATTTCATTAACCTTTAGTACAGGGTGTGAAAGCAATGTATATACGTATGTATTTGATAAAATAGCAGATTGACTTTAAATGATAGATTGATGAAAAATATAAAAAAATACAGAAAGAGGACATTATATGTTCTTTATATTCTCATGCTAGTAGCTATTGTATTTGCATGTGTTAATTTAGATCCGATTTCGGTGAAACAAAAAATGCCAGATGGATCTGAAGTATCATGGGTGAAAGCTGGTGAGACAGCTACTTTTACATTGACAGGAAATATTGATTGTAAAGAAGATGGGCATAATGGTGTTCGTTTTGTTGTTGCTATGTTAGCTCCCAAAAGTTGGAATATACGTGAAAATGTGAAGATGACTTATAGATGTTCTATATTAGCTCCATGGGAAGAAGAATTTTCAATGTCTCCAATTCCTGAGGACATAGCTCCTAAAAATCGTCAAGGAATGTCATGGTCAGAGGCTTTAATGGGGGTGTTTGGTATAGGTCCTAATGTGCTAAACGATATGGAATGGGTTGCTTTTGGACAAATGATACATGGGATATAGCTAATTACATGAATCCTAAATATGAAATTAATATTAAATGTAAAACTGGTTTACAAAATTTAAAGGCACATTTAGGCTTCTTTGTTAATCATACAGATGATGGTTTAAGTACAAGTACAGATCACTGGAAATGTCAATTTTCAGATGATTGTTTTGAGGTAGTAGAAGGGAGAGGGGCAGTTGTTGACTTCTGTGAGCTTCATGCTGCGGTGGTTGAACCTTTATCCGCATTGCAAAATGACTTTATTACATTTACTTTCCAAGGGGGGATTATTGAAAATGAACTGATAAACGCTGATGAAATATTTTTTGAAGCAGTAGCTCATACAGAAAGTGGTGTTTCTTATACGGTTAATGATAGAAATAATAAAACACGTTTGAAAAAGGAAGGAGCATTTACTTACAGTTTGACTATTTGGCCAGAAGATTTTTTTGGCATACCAAATGGAGAAATAATAACTGATATTGACTATTTGTTCACCAATAAGGACGGCTCTGTCACTATTACAAAAACTGATGATGAAATGGCTGGTAAGTCCGTGGTAGGACCTAAAGAAATGTTTAATTATGAACTACGGTGTGAATGATATTCATTTTATTAATGTAAAAACAGATTGTATGTTAAATAAAGAAATCAACAGATATTGTTTTTTGTTTGCTACAACATGGATGTTATTTAGTCCGATCTGGCAACAGACAGCAAGTGCACAAAAAATAAAGAATTCTGAAAAAGTAATAAGAGTCGATAGTGTAAAACTATTATTAGCGGAGTACATGCAGGTAAAGATAAAGCGTCTTTTTTAGGGGCGGAGAATACTGTGTATACCGATCAGTTAACCTCTACGATGGGAACAACAATTATACCTGCTTTGATGGGACGAATGCCGGGATTGAATATTTCACAGTATCGTGGTGCTCGTCTTCACCAATCTGCAGCTAATTATGAGGATATCATTTTTGGACAGCAGGCACCAAAATTCGGGTCAACTGTTTATAGTGATAATACAGAGTTTGATATTACGTCTCGTGGTAAAGCTCCTGTAGTTATTATTGATGGTGTTCAACGTGATCTTTATTCTATAGATCCTGAAGCAATAGAGTCTGTATCTATTCAGAAAGACGCTCTTTCTACTTTGTTTTTGGGAATGCGTAGTTCTCGTGGCGCATTGGTTATAACAACGAGAAAACCTGATAAGGAAGGATTTCATTTATCATTTACTGGTCGATTTGGTGTTTTAAGTTCTGTGAAAAAGCCTAAGCCTCTTCCTGCTTATCAGTATGCCTATTTGCTAAATGAAGCTTTACAGAATGATGGGAAGCAACCTTTTTATTCGTTTGATGATTTTGCAGCTTTCCGTAATCATACTAATGAGTTCACTCATCCGGATGTTAACTGGTATGATCAATTATTGGATAATAATACTACTGCACAATCTTATAATCTGAATGTTTCTGGAGGGAACAAATTTGCTCAATATTTTGTAAGCTTGGGATATACTAATGAGAAAGGTCTCTTTAAAACAAATTCAAATAATGATTATAATACTAATTTGAATTTCAACCGTTATTTTATTTCTTCTAGAGTAAATATAAATATCACAGATGATTTTACTGCTGATGTAACAATGATGGGACGTGTAGAAGAAGGAAACCAACCTGGTGGAAGTGGTAATGGTTATAGTGATTTATTGTTAAATATATATACAACTCCCAATAGCGCTTATCCTGTTAGAAATCCTAATGGAACATGGGAGGTAATGTGTCGTACACAAATAATTTACTATCTCAAGCAGTGAATTCTGGTTATATTCTTGATGGTACTCGGGATGTATTAGGAAGCATCCGATTAAAGTATGATTTAGATAAGTTGGTTAAAGGATTAGCAGTTCGTATGGATGGTAATGTATCAGCACAGTATCGTTCAACTACCAATCGTACTAAAAGATCCCCGGTATATCAATATAAATTAAATGATGATGGAGGGGCAGGATATACGATGTATGGTTCGACTGATACACAGAGGAATACATTTACCGCAGTATCTAATTTCCAATACTTATATGGACAATTAGCTGTTGATTACGAACGTCAATTTGGTATACATGGTTTGAAAGCTTCTGTAACGGGTGATACTCGTCAGGTCCTGACAGATTATAATTTGCCGGAAATACCTTCTAACGTGATGGCTAATGCATCTTATGATTATGCAAAAAAATATTTTGCACAAGCTGCTGTAATTGGTAGCTATTATAATCGTTATGCACCGGGTAAAAGGTGGGGAGCTTTTTACGCATTTGGTCTAGGATGGGATATTAGCAAAGAAGCATTTATGGAGAATGCTGATTGTGTTGATTTGCTCAAAATTCGTGGTGTATTTGGTAAAACAGGTGATGGCATGGACAATTCTGGTTATTATGCTTATAGACAAACATTTGGTGAAAATCAGTTTAGTGGGTATCCTCATGGAACAAGTCAGGATTATGGATCATCTTTTATCGAAAATTCTCCTCTAGCCAACTTGAATTTAACATGGGAAAAAGCGCATAAATTAAATATTGGAGCAGATATAAATCTGTTTAATAATCGCTTACAAATTACAGCTGATTATTATAATGACAAGTATTTTGATATGTTGCAAAGCAGAGGGAAAAGTATAGAATTAATGGGTATTGCTTATCCGGCAGAAAATATAGGTAAAAGGCGTCATTATGGAGGTGAATTGTCATTGACTTGGCAAGATCGCATTGGATATTTTAATTACTATGTAACTGGTAATTGGAATTGTATGCAAACTAAACTTTTGTATATGGATGAACAAGATGTGCCTTGGGAGTATCTTCGTCAGACAAGTCAACCTACAGGTGCTGTATGGGGATTAGTAGCTGATGGTTTTTTTACTTCAGAGAAAGAAATAGCAGAGAGTCCTGTTATTGAAGGATTTGAGAATATTCGTCCGGGTGATATCAAATATAAAGATTTGAATGGCGATAAAGTGATTGATGAGTTTGATCGTACAATTATTGGCGGCGAGAAACCGATATCTTACTTTGGGCTAGATTTAGGATTCAACTATCGTGGATTAGAATTTTCTATGTTATGGCAAGGTGTTTATAATCGTGATATTTATTTGAGCGATTGGACGCTGTTAGAAGGATTTCAATCTAATAATCAACATTATGGTCAGGCTTATGAAAATATGTTAGGACGTTGGACTCCAGAAACTGCTTCAACAGCTACTTTCCCACGATTAACAGCTGGTGGAAATGAGTACAATAGAGGTAATGGTTGGAATTCTTCATTTTGGATGCGTTCAGGTAATTTTATTCGTTTAAAAAATGTTAGTTTAGCATATAGTCTACCTAAAATGTTTTGTCAGAAATATTTAGGTGGTATAGGAATTAAGATTTTCGTAAATGGTCAAAACTTGTTCACCAAAGCTGCATGCGATTTAGTTGATCCGGAAGTTAGTTTTACTAGTTATCCATTGCAACGTTGCATCAGTACTGGCATTAATGTTAAATTCTAAGAAAAGAAGAAATATTATGAAACGAAATATATATTTAACTTTCATCGGAGTAGGGATGTTGGCTTTCTCTTCTTGCGTTGATAGCTATGAAAAGCTTCCTGTGGAACAATTCACAATCGATTATGTGTTTTCACGTACGGACTCTCTAGGTAAAAAAGCTGTTGGCTTTTTGGATGAAATATATAATATGTTGGATTATGGTCATAACAGGGTTAATGGTGATTATTTGGATGCAGCATCAGATGATGCTATATCTATTGATGCATCAGATCCTGATGTATATAAAATGGTTATGGGGCGTTATACTGCTAATAGCCGTACCTCTGATATGGGATGGGGAGAATATTATGCTGGAATTCGCAAGGTAAATTTCTTAATAAACAATATAGATGTTGTCCCTTTTAACTTGACCTATAAAGATGCTTCTGGAAAAGTACGTCCATTAAATCATTCAATGAAAGCGGAAGCACGCTTTCTTAGGGTTTATGCTTACTTTGAATTATTAAAACGTTATGGTGGAATTCCTTTGATGGGAGATAAGGTATATCAATTAGGAGATAATATGGAATTGCCACGTAATACATTCGCTCAATGCGTTGACTATATGGTCAAAGAATTAGATGATATCAGAGGTGATTTACGTGCTTATCCCTTGGAGAATACTGCTTCTGATGCTCATGTTGCTACTCGTGAGGCTTGTGATGCAATGAAGTCAAGAATATTATTGTATGCGGCTAGTCCTTTGTTCAATGAGAAACCGATAGAACCGGGTAATGAGTTAGTAGGATATGCTTCGTATGATAAGGAGAGATGGAATGTTGCAGCCAAAGCTGCTAAAGCTTTTATTGATGCTTATGGGCCTGAAGGTAGTCAAGTCTTTGGGTTGACTTCAAATTTCAAGAGAATTTTTTTAGAATATTATAGCCCTGACTCTAATCCGGAAATAATTTTCTTTAGACAAGGTGGCAATAATAAGGTTGTAGAAACACAAAATGGTCCATTAGGATTTTCAGGTGAATCACTAGGTTATGGACGCACTAATCCTACGCAAAATCTAGTGGATGCTTTTCCTATGAAAGATGGAAAATTAGCTGCTGAGAGTTCTACACAGCCTTATGAAAATAGAGATCCACGTTTTTATTGTACTATATTGCATAATGGTTCTAGATGGCTGGGAAAAACGTTAGCTACTTATCAAGGGGGAGTTAATAACCCGACAGGTTCTGCTCAATATACACGTACTAGCTATTATATGCGTAAGTTTATGGGAGATTTTGAAGAGAGTGAAACTTATGGAAATAATTATCATTTATGGGTGATGTATCGATATGCTGAGATTCTGCTGAATTATGCGGAAGCTTTAAATGAATATGAGGAGAAACCGTCGGATGAAGTATATAAGGTACTAAGAGCACTAAGAAAAAGAGCAGGCATTGAAGCAGGCAAAGATAATAAGTATGGATTAGAAGATAATATGTCACGGGATGAAATGCGTTTGGTTATTCAAAATGAGCGACGTATTGAAATGGCTTTTGAGGAGCAACGTTATTGGGATATTCGCAGATGGCGTTTAGCAGAGAAAATCTTTGAAAAACCTCTACAAGGGATGTCTATTGTTAGTGGAGCAGGTTCTTTGTCTTTTGAGAGAGTCGATATACTGTCTGCAAAATTTGATAGTAGGAGATATTTATATCCGATTCCTTATTCAGAGGTTATTAAAAATAGAAACATGGTTCAAAATCCGAAATGGTAATACGTATGAAAAAGTTATTTTTAATATTAATAGGTATAAGCCTTTATACTTTCGCTTTTGGTCAATCGTTTGCATTAAAAGGAATAGTTTCATCTACAGATGGAGAACTGTTGCCTGGAGTTAATGTACGATTAAAAGGTGCGACAATTGGTACTATCACAAATTTAGATGGACAGTATCAGATCAATGTGAAGATTGGAGATGTATTGGAGTTTTCTTATATTGGTTTTAAGAAACAGGAGGTATCTATCAAAGGGAAAAAGGATTTGAATATTGTACTTTCTCCTGACCAGACAGATTTGGAAGAAGTAGTTGTAGTGGGATATGCAAAGCGAAACGTTTGACATTAACAGGATCTGTCAGTGGAATTTCTGCTCGTGAATTGCGTACGGTACCAACCAGTAGTGTCCAAAATGCATTATCAGGAAAGCTGCCTGGATTTTTTAGCCAGCAACGTTCAGGACAGCCAGGTAAAGATGCTTCCGATTTTTTTATTCGTGGTGTCAGTTCGCTGAATGATGATGGTAATAAGCCTTTAATTATTGTGGATGATATACAATATACGTATGATCAATTGCAACAAATTAATGTAAATGAGATAGAGAGTATTTCTATCTTGAAAGATGCTTCTACTACTGCAATCTATGGTATAAAGGGAGCCAATGGCGTTTTAGTTGTTAAAACAAGAAGAGGGCAAGAAGGAAAACCTCAAATTAATGTGCGTTTAGAGGGTGGTATGCAGATTCCTGTTCGTACTCCTAAATTCTTAGATTCATATAATACTGCTATTTTAGTGAATGAGGCATATGAAAATGATGGATTACCAAGAAAATTCACAAAAAGGGATGTTATGGCTTTTAGAGATGGAACTGATCCATATGGACATCCCAATGTAAATTGGTATGATGAAATTTTCAAAGAAACAGCGACTCAGGCAAATACCAATATCGATATTTCAGGTGGATCTAAACGACTAAGATATTTTGTTTCTGGAGGTTATTTTTCTCAAAATGGTTTGGTGAAAAATTTTAGTAGTGAACAAGATGATGTAAATTCTAATTATTTTTATCGTCGTTTTAATTTTCGCACAAACATTGATTTTGATGTGACTAATAATCTGAATATGAGATTAGATGTATCTTCTCGTTTTATGAATATTAATGAGCCTTGTGGAATGAATGCTGTGGGTGAAATTTATGATTTTTCTAAAATGCATCCTTATTCAGCTCCCGTGTTGAATCCTGATGGTTCATATGCTTACCTATATGATGTTGAAGGATCTAAACCCACTTTAAATGCTCGTTTAGCAAATGAAGGCTACAAACGCACAAGACGTAATGATAATAATATTTTGTATGGTGCTACTTATAAAATGGATTTTCTGACAAAAGGGCTTTCTGCTAATTTTCGTTTGGCTTATTCTAGTATAGATGAAAATTATCGTCAGACATCTCGGGGTGAATATCCCACTTATCATTATAATTCGGATACGGAACTTTACACAATCAATCCAAATCGCAATTATGCCTTTGGTACTTATGGGGTAACTTCTAAAACAGAAAAAGCCGTTAAAGATCTGAATATTCAAGCGTCTTTAAATTATTCACGTATTTTTAAAGAAGATCATGATTTAAGTGTGATGTTACTTTGGAATCGTCAAAGTAATACGGATGAAAAGGAAGCGAAAGTTCCTGCCAACTTTGAGGGATATACAGGAACCATCAGTTACAAATATAAAAATAAATATTTGATAGATTTTAATGCAGCTTATAACGGAACTGACCGTTTTGGAAAGGATAATCGTTTTGGATTCTTTCCTGCTGTTGGGGTAGGATATGTAATTTCTGCAGAACCTTTTTTTGCTGAACGTTTTAAAAATGTACAATTGTTGAAGATTCGTGCTTCTTATGGTATAGTAGGTTCAGATGTAACTACAGGTGATCGTTATTTATATCGCCAGGTGTATAATAAAGGTGATGCGTCTTATTTTGGGGAAGTTCCTCAGGCTTATGATTCATATAAAGAAGGAGATCTGGGAAATAATCATGTTACTTGGGAGAAAGCAAAGAAGTTTGATATTGGATTGGATATGAACTTATTTGATAAAATATCATTTACTATTGATTATTTTTATGATAAACGTTATGATCAGTTGGTTGCAAAAAATGATATTCCTTTGATCTTAGGTGTTGGGCTTGCGCCTACCAATGTGGCTAGAACTTCGAATAAAGGTATAGATGGACAGTTAGGTTTTCAAACACGTTTGGGACAGGTCGATTTTAATACAAATTTCGTATTCTCTTATGCAAAAAATAAGGTTGAATATAAAGCGGAGGCACAACAAAAATATCCATGGTTGGCTCAGACTGGAAAACCTATAGGACAAACCTTTGGATATACTTGTCTTGGGTATTATACACCAGAAGATATTGAAAAAATAAAAAAGTGGGGCTGGAAGATGCTCCAGCTGTTCCTAATCTAGATGTGCCCATTCAGGCTGGTGACTTGAAATATAAGGATTTGAATGGAGATAAAATTATTGATGACTATGATAAATCAGCCATAGGAAAGCCTAATTTGCCTAATACTACTTTGGGTTGGTCTTTTGGTGGATATTGGAAAGGATTTAGTTTCAATATTTTATTTCAAGGCTCTTTCAACTATAGCTTTAGTGTGGTTGGTACAGGTATTGAACCATTTAAAAGCCAATTCCAACCAATTCATACAAGACGATGGACGTTGGACCGTTATCAGAATGGTGAGGAAATCGATTTTCCTCGTTTGACGAGTAATCCTTCTACGATTAATAGTTCGGGTGCCTATATGTCTGACTTTTGGCTGGTTGATGCATGGTATATTCGTTTGAAGACCATCGATTTGGGATATCAGCTTGATAAAAAAGTGTTACCTAAATTTATTGATAATGTTCGATTTTATATGAGTGCTTATAACTTGCTTACATTTACAAACTATAATAAATATCAGCAAGATCCGGAAATTAGTACGAATACGGCAGGTGATGCTTATATGAATCAGCGTGTACTGAATCTTGGTGTGCAATTGACATTCTAAATAAATGATAAAATAGATAAGATTATGAATAAATATAGAATTGGAAAGTTGCTATTACTCCCTTTATTGTTGGGAACATTTGGGGCTTGTAGTGATTTTGATGCTGTACCTTTGGAATATAAGGAAGATCCAGCTTTTGATGTTGATCCTGCATGGGAACTAGAATTATTGGGTGGACAACCGGATGATCGTGTTGTTGTTTATAAAGATAAAAAATACGATAAACTATTTACCCGTACTTTGGGATGGAATGGCGGTGATGGAGTATTGACTACTCTGTTACCTGACGGAAATGCATTTTGGTCATTCAATGATAGTTGGTATGGTGTTATTGATGGAGAACAGAGATTACGTGATGGAAATAAAGTGAATTTTCCGCGTAATACTATTATGGTACAGACTCCGGGCGATGAGGATGAAAATTTGATTTGGTTAGCGGATTTTATTCAAACAAATGATCCTAAGGCTCGGCGTTATTATCAGGCACGTACTCATATTCGTAATCCCAAAGCTTCAAGACTTACGGAAGCGCAGATTCAGGAGGGGGAAATAGATCAGGATTGGTTATATTGGGCTGGTGACGCTACAGTATATAATAATCAACTACAAGTTCTTTGGAATGGGGTGGATAATACGGATCCAAATAACCAAATGAGACATGAGGGAATCTGTTTGGCTATATATAGTTTGGAGGGAAAACCGGGTGATGGAACTATATGAAAATGTTGAGTGCAAATCATAATTTTAATCCGGTGGATATATATGGATTCGGTTCTACTTTATGGGAGGATGAAGATGGACATACTTATTTATATGGTACATATAATAATTATGATATTGTAGTGGCTCGTTCTACAACACATGATTTAGATAGTCCATGGGAATATTATGTGTGTGATGCATCGGGACAGTATATATGGCAACATACTTATCCTACTCAAGAAGAGATTTCTCGTTCAAGAATTCAAGAAACGGATTGTAGTATGCCTTGGGTATTTAAGAAAGGTGATAGTTATTATATGGTGGCACAGTCTAAATGGTTTGGGCATGAAATGTATATTTTTCGAAGTTGATAAGCCGTATGGACCTTTTATCGAGCGGAAATCATTATTCAACATTCCAAATACCCTTGATAAGTTAGGACCACAAGAGTATGGTAACTTATATATGGTAAACTTGCATCCTCATCTATCGCGTAATGGCGAATTGGTCTTTTCCACGAATAATGATGCTAAGGATTGGGGAGATAACTTCAATGCTGTAGGTAGTGCAGACTATTATCGTCCTTACTTCTACCGTGTATATAATTGGGAGAAAGTTTATGAAGAATAGACTTTAGTCATTATAAATAATAAAAAAGAACCATTTCTTAGATTAGAATAAGAAATGGTTCTTTTTTATTATTTTAAGGGTAAAATGTGACATCAAGTTAGTGGCAAATGAACTTTTATTCGTTCATTAATTATACTTTTATGCTAATTAATAAGAATGCAAAACGGATATGAATAAGACTTTGATCTGTGTATTAGGGTGTTTGATGTGTGGAGGTAATGCTTTTGCACAGATAAAACTATCTCCGATATTCTCGGATAACATGGTGTTGCAGCAACAAACACAAGCTCCTATATGGGTGAGTCTAAACCCGATAAGGAAATAGTAATCACTACTTCATGGGATCAGAAGAAATATACAGTTCAGGCTGATGCGCGAGGTAAGTGGAATACAAAAGTAACCACTCCGGCAGCTGGAGGACCTTATGACATTATAATTTCCGATGGGAAAAAAGTGAAACTTTCTAATGTGATGATCGGAGAGGTATGGGTATGTTCCGGCCAATCCAATATGGAAATGCAGGTAGAAGGTTGGGGTAAAGTGATGAACTATCAGCAAGAAAAAGAGGAGGCGGACAATTATCCGAATATTCGTTTCTTATTGGTAGAGAAAGCAACAAGTCCATTACCAATAAATGACATTAAAGCAGCAGGAAATGGTTGGCAGGTTTGTTCATCAAAAAGTGTAGCAGACTTTTCGGCAGCCGGTTATTTTTTCGGACGTGATTTACATAAGTATCAGAATGTGCCAATCGGCTTGATAGATACTTCTTGGGGAGGTACCTATATTGAGACATGGACGAGTAAAGAGCTTTAGCAACAATGCCGGATATGCAGAAGAAACTTGATGTCTTGAAAGAACTTCCGATTTCATCCGAAGATCGTGAAAAGAAATTTCATTCAGATGTGGAAGATTGGAAAAAGGAGATTGAAAAGATTGATAAAGGATTTGTGGATGGCAGAGCCGTATGGACAGTTACAGACTTTGAAGACAGTGCATGGAAAACAATGAGAGTGCCTGGTTTGATGCAAGAGCAAGGTTTGAAAGGATTTAATGGTATCGTTTGGTTCAGAAAAACAATAGATATTCCGGCGAAATGGGAGGGCAAAGAACTGACGTTGAATGTCGGAGTAATTGATGATAATGATTTTACCTATTTCAATGGCGTGCAAGTAGGACACACCGAGGGATGGATGTCCCCTAGAAGCTATAAGATACCCAAAGAGTTGGTGAAAAGTGGTAAAGCAGTGATTGCTGTGCGTGTTATGGATACAGGAGGTACGGGTGGTATAAATGGAAGTCCTGAAAGTATTTCACTTCATCGTTCCCAATCGGATGCCATACCATTGGCCGGTGATTGGAAGTATCAAATTTCTTTGAATATTAAGGATATTCCACAGATGCCTGTTAATACAGCCAATGAACCGAATATTCCTGGCTTCTTATTTAATGCGATGCTGAATCCGTTGATTCCTTATAGTATAAAAGGGGCGATTTGGTATCAAGGAGAAGCTAACACAGGACAGGCATATCAATATCGTGAATTGATGCCATTAATGATAAAAGACTGGCGGGATCGTTGGGGATATGACTTTCCATTTTACATGGTGCAACTGGCAAGTTTCACAGCTCAACAGACAGCTCCAGTGGATGCAACTTGGGCTGAATTGCGAGAAGCTCAAACACGAACATTGCATCTTGCAAATACAGGAATGGCTGTGACAATTGATATAGGTGATGCTTTTGATATTCATCCGAAAAATAAGCAGGAAGTCGGCAGACGTTTGGCATTGGCTGCGCGGGCACAGACTTATGGTGAGAAAATACCATATTCCGGTCCAATGTATGATACGTATCAGATGGAAGGTAATAAGATCCGTATTTATTTCAAACATACAGATGGTGGGTTGAAGACTGCAAATAACGAAGTAATAAAGGGATTTACCATTGCCGGTGTTGATCATAAATTTCATTGGCTGATGCTGTGATTGAGGGTAATACCATCGTTGTATCTTCACCGGAAGTTGGTTTCCCGATAGCTGTTAGATACGCATGGGCTGATAATCCGATCTGTAATTTGTATAATGGAGCCAATCTTCCGGCATCTCCATTCCGTACGGATGATTGGCCGGGAATCACTTTCGACAATAAATGATTCATTCAATCTATTTATCAGTAAAAATAGTACGTTACACATTAAAGAATAACCATGAGAAAACTAATTTATCTAGTAATCTTTCTTTTTATTTCGACAGGAATATATGCCCAAATGAAAGACCTTGTGCAATATGTCAATACACTGCAAGGTACCGACTCTCATTTCGGATTAAGTTATGGAAATACATACCCTACTACCGGTATGCCTTATGCCATGCATACGTGGTCTGCCCAAACAGGGAAAAAATGGAGAAGGCTGGAAATATCAATATGCAGTAGATAATATTAGAGGATTCTGCCAGTCACATCAATGTAGCCCGTGGATGAGTGATTATGCGGTGTATTCCTTTATGCCGATGGTAGGGAAGTTAGTCGTTAATCAGGAGATGCGGCAACGAAGTTCAGCCATGATAATGAAATTGCCAAGCCGCATTATTATAAAGTGATGCTGGATAATGGAATTACAACCGAGATGGCTCCAACTACTCGTGGTGTACATTTACGCTTTCTTATCCCTCTACCGTAAGACGCTATCTGTACTTGACGGATATACG
>ENA-OQIG01000914-OQIG01000914.1-human-gut-metagenome-genome-assembly--contig:-NODE-914-length-14772-cov-3.165039_pt1 | contig 14772 bp, 24 predicted proteins | sample MGYA00242576_ERZ504741 | MGnify/ENA primary metagenome ERZ504741 (study PRJEB26092, sample SAMD00036436) | human gut metagenome | host: Homo sapiens | study: EMG produced TPA metagenomics assembly of... | reverse complement strand
AATTCCTGTTTAATCAAGTTTATTCTGGCATTCCACTCATTCATCCACCTTCTGATAGCAACCAACCGGTCTAAAGTTTCTAACATCAACTGATATTGAAATAGTATCATCTGAGTCCTGCATTGTAGCAAACATACCACGAACTTCATTATTTATTTTCTCTGTTAGAATATCCTCCAACCTTGCATTTAGAAACTGTGGTGCTGATTTTACCTGTTTCTTTATATCTTCATCCAAATATATTTCAACATTCTCTGCAAGCTGAGCTCGCAGACGCTGTTTCACGTCAATTCCCGCTTTGGGTTTCCCCTTTGCACCAAAAAAATCTGTATCGAACATTGCAACTAATAATTCCTGTATTTCCGGTTGAATAATATAAACATCTGTTCCGTCTACTGTTTTCATAAATTTCGAAGGTGTTATTTTCCCGTCACTCATTTTGCATAATTTTTCGATATATCTTTTGATTGTCTTATCACTTATAAAATCTCCCGCTGCTTTACATTCACCTAAATATATTCCAAATTGCTCCGCTGTCATTGGTTCTTTTGCAAACATCCTCTTTATATCTGTGAAACTTTTAGAGCTTTTCTTTGTTTCAACAGTGTTCTCGCATTCTTCGTTACGCACCTGCTTAGTATAATCACTTGTTCTTCCCATTTTTAACATACCCTCCGTTAGTATCTATTTTATTATTCATTATCGTTCATGAATCAAACATACAACAATTTTATATAATTTTCTCATCTAATAAAAGCTCCTTTATTGTCTTTTTCAAAAAAATAAAGGTCATTGACTTATTACTCTAAGTTCAATAACCTTTAATCATCAGACATTGCATCCAACATTGCTAGAATTGCTTTTATCGCCTTATTCATTTTCTTTTTATCCATGCTTAACAACTTTCGTACTATTTGCCAAATCCCAGAATCTTTACATAAATGTTCCTGCGGCACCACAGAGTTTAAGTCGGTTTTCAAACATTTTGCAATTCTGACCAGTGTATCTAAACGAGGGTTTCCATCGCCAGCCTCTAACCGTTTGTAAGTTGACTCTCCTACCTCCGCATCTAAAGCAACCTTCTGTGTTGTAAGATTTAATTCATTTCTCCGTTCCCTTAATTGATTCCCAAAGATATTCTTTTCTTCATCTGTCAAACCGACTCACCTCCCTCTTGCGGACATAAAAACGCCTGATGATATGGTTGTTGTCCTTTAATAAACATCCCATATTCATCAGGCGTAGGTGATTATAGACTAATTCTATATCCCGATTTGCTCAGTATGAATTTCTTGTCTATGCATTTTTACTTTAACGATTGATCTGCACTTTGGGCATTTTATCTGTATGTTTCCCTCTGTATGTAAATCAATGTCAAATAATCTTTTGTTTTTGCATGTTGGGCACGCAACTGGTATAATGTCAACTTTTTGCATATTAGCCTCCTTCAGCAGAAAGCCAGCTAAAGGGAAAGTCAAAGCCGACCAAGTTTTCCAACAACAATAGATTGTTTAGCATTTCCAAGGTAGCGATGCTATATTATACGAACATATGTTCTTTTTGTCAAATATTATGTTTATATTTTTCATCTGTTTCATCTGTTTTTTCATTTGTCATCCACTTCTTTTGTGGCAAAAAATAAGCCGAAGCAAAATGGCATACCCATACCATTCTGCTCCGGCTTATCTCGCATTGCGGATAGCTCTTGTCCGAGCGATTATCCTTCTTTATTCAATTACTACTTTTCTACCACTCTGTTTAATAATGATGCACTTACAGTTTTCTCCGTAAAATGCTGCAATCATTTCTTTCATGGTGTAGACATCAAATCTGTTTCCTCCACCTTTTACAGAAAAGGCGGGCTGTCCGTCTACCCAAACTTTGTCCCCTACTCGTACATTATACATTCTCGTCCTTAATTCATTTTTACCTCTCAAAGCTGTATACCTCTACTTACACTGACAGTGTACTTTCTCCATGTTTCTGTTATAGTATTGCTGATTTTTTAACGCTTTCATTGGATTTTTGTCCTACACCTCCTTGTGATTTTTTCAATAAAGTGCTTGACATCCAATGTTTTCTGAAGTAAAATGAATAATGTCATGTTCACATTGCCTATATATTATCACTTAATGTGGTATAGTCATAGATAATGGCTCATGTCAGGATGAGATTCTGGTACAATCTCATAAATCAGAATAGTTGGTTAATAAAACAACTTTATTGATTTTCCAGTTATTGCAGAGACTTTCCCTAAAGGGGAAGTCTCTTTTTTGATTATACTCCCATATGTAATAAATGTCAATATTGCTTAAAGTTTTTGTAAAATCTTTCTTTATTTCCGTCACATTTACTTATTTTTTGATATTTGGTTACACCATTTTATTAATATTTTAATACGCCTATTATTTTAATGATTGACAGTGTAACGCATTAATTCTATAATAGAACTGAAACAGAATTACATAATAAAGTGAGGGATTGTCGATGAATAATCAAGAATATGTAAAAAAAATTGTTTCTTATATCCGTTCATACATGGAACAGAATAACATCACTCAGAAAAAACTAGAATCTTTGTGTAAAGAAAAAGACGCTGCGGTATCTCAGGGTACTATTTCAAATATTTTTGCCAAACCCTCCTCAGCACGTCTTTCTACTTTAATCAATATATGTGACGGACTGGATATTAGCCTTTCCTCTCTCATGAAGAATATTGAGCTTTCACAAAAACTACCAGATCCTTCCTCTAACCTGATGATTTATGACACTTCTGATCCCTCATATAGAGGCTATTTCAAAAAATACTTTATCTATTTTTTAAGTACAGATGAAAAAAATAACGGCGAACTTGTTTATGGTGAACTTGATTTCAAAAACCGTAATGCTCCATCTCCATGTGAAGCATCACTGGAACTCTATACTGGCGAGCCTGATCCAGACACAAACATATCACGCACTAAATCATACACCGGAGATATGGTAATCTCACGAGTCGGATGCATATATTGCAATTTAGTTTCTTACGAGTACGGAGATATATGGACGCTTGCCTTTAATCATCTTCAGCTTAACATCCATTCATTTATCGGAGCCATAGGGTGCGGCATCACTTCAGCTTCTGGAAGTAAGCGTTTTCCTACTATACATAAGGTCTTCCTTAGTTCTACGGAACTCAGTGAAGAACAGCAGCGTTATGTCAGTGGATTGCTTCGATTATATCGTGATGAAATTACAATTTCTAAGAAACAGTTAAATGCTTTTATGAATCATTCCGGTTTAGACCTAAAATTCAAAAGTAATATTGAGCGAGCTTTGACAACACCAGAAACGTTCTATAATATACCCATCAATATGATTCAACCACCTGTTCCAAATGAAAAATACGCGCAAGAACTATCTTTACTGTTGCAATACTCTTCTATGCCATGCAACGATAAAATTACCAAAGATGAAACAGATCTCGCACCATGCATCATAAGTCCCGGCAAATAGCAACCGGGGCTTATTTATTTTTTCTCCATACATTCATTATATAATTCGTTACCATGCTGCCAAGCATACATCCCAGTCCATTATGAATCATATCGTCCCATTCAAATAAACCACGCATAAAAATCAACTGACTGAACTCTATTATTGCTGATACCAATATTCCTACAGCCAGAGCCTGATACCACTTCACTTTATGATTTGCAATTATGGGAAGCAGGACTCCGGCAGGTAATAACAATATGCAATTCAGCAAATTCTCTTTTAATAACGTCCAATCATGGTAGCGAATAATATCTCTCCATGACCAGAATGGTACTAATTCATACTGACGAATAGTTCCCGTCCTGGTAAATACAGTTGATCCAAATACAATTCCCAGGAACACCACCAACGCCAATACTGCTGCTGCCTGAATTATATTCAACTTCTTTCTATGTACACACACTGCCATCGCTGTACATACCAGTATCAATACTCCTGTAAAAGCCAATATTTCATATCTTGACCATTGCTTATTATATGTTGTCCATATCTGGTAAATGTCCATTCAATTTCCTTTCTGTATCAATCAATCCAAATCTCAAGAACATCGGATACAAATAACTGGCACCGAATACTCCTAATTTTTTCGGTCCGCTTATATTTTCGTTCTTCTCTAACGTCGCTTTTAAAGCAACTTCACACTACTTCTCGTTATAGATTTTTTCTTTCGATTAATCTGTATTTCATTTCCGTTTACGGCATATCGAAATCGTAATCCTTTTACCGTTGTAAAGGAATATCCTGAAAAAATTTCAATCGTACTCCACAAATAATTTTCCACACATTCTAAGGAAGCCCCCTTACATATCTGTAATTGCTCAACAGCTTGCTTTCTTTTTCTATACATTCTACAACGTTCTGCGTAAAGACTAAGTTCATCTACATTATAGATCATTTTGGTATATGGCAGATAGGAATGTACAGATGACTTGCTCAAACCAGTTGCCTTCATTATTTCTGTAATACTCATTCCCTGCTCTCGCATTAAGTTAATCTGCTCACTGTTCTCAGTATGATATACGCCTGCAGTAATCAATATTTTTCGTGTTTTCATCAATGTAATGCCAAACTCTTCTGATACTTGCCTTAACGAAATACCTGATCCATCAGCCACTCCCGAAGTATATGCCTCTACAATACAATTCTGGAACTGTTCCATTATTCTGTTCTGATCATACCCTGGTTTCTTTTTTGTTCTTCCCATTTTTCTTTACACCACTGCCATGATTGCTTTTATTTCTATTTTTCTCTCTTTTATATTCATCCCATGCATCCACTGCCTCTATCCCTGCCATCCATAGCACCAAGGTATCCGCCCGAAGCGTTACCCCTAAATGCTTCAGCATAAACGGTTCCGGCAAGAGCGAAAGCAAGAAAATCATAAATAGCATATATGCTTTAAATAATTTGACAATATCCCTCCGCATACGTTTTCTCAAAAAACAATATCCCAAAACATAAAATATAATCACACCTGCTTTAAGCCATACCTTCATACTTTCTCCTTTTTCGTGTCAATCCAATCATATTATACTGATACTCTGGCAACCACCAGTGCCAGAGTATTCATATCTTATTCTACAGTAACGCTTTTTGCCAGATTTCTAGGTTTGTCTACATCTAACCCTTTAGCCACGCTGACATAATACCCCATTAGCTGCAACGGAACAACTGCCAGACTTCCTACGAAGTGTTCATCTATCTTCGGAACGTAAACTGCAAAATTTACCTGATCTTCAATCTCGTATTTTCCATATGTTGTCAATCCCATCAAATACGCACCACGACTCTTGCACTCCAACATATTACTGATGGTTTTCTCGTAAAGATCACTCTGTGTCAATACACCAATTACTAACGTTCCTGCTCGATCAGACTGATCGTACCATGCTTTAATTCCCCGGCTGCGTATGCTTCAGAATGAATATAAGAAATTTCTTTCAGCTTTAAACTGCCTTCCAGAGAAATTGCATAATCAATTCCTCTGCCCACAAAAAACACATCATGAGCATTCGCATATTTCGCAGCAAACCATTGAAGTCTTTCTTTATCCTGCAGGATTTTCTGAATCTTATCCGGAATTGTCAATAACTCAGTAATGTAATTGCCATACTGCTCTTCTGTAATGGTATTTCTAACTCTAGCAAATTGAACAGCAAGACAATACATTGCTACAAGTTGGGCGCTGTAAGCCTTTGTCGTTGCCACTGATATTTCCGGACCAGCAAGAGTATAAAATACTTTATCTGCCTCACGAGCAATACTGCTGCCAACAACATTTACGATTGCCAGAGTTGTTATACCTTTTTCCTTTGCCAAACGCAAAGCTGCTAAAGTATCCGCTGTTTCCCCTGACTGGCTGATAACAATAACCAACGAGTTTTTATTTATTGGCATTTTTCTGTATCTAAATTCAGATGCAAGATCCACTCTTACAGGAACATCCACCAAATCCTCAATCACATACTGTGCTGCCATTCCAACATGCCAAGCTGAACCACATGCAACAATATATATCTGTTCAAATTTCTGAATTTCCTCTTCTGTAATCTCAACTGATGATAAATCAATACCATTATTTTTTATGACAGAACTTAAAGTATCCTGAACTGCTTTCGGCTGTTCATGGATCTCTTTCATCATAAAGTGTTCAAATCCTGCTTTTTCTGCTGCTTCAGCATCCCACTTAATTTCTGTTGTCTGCTTTTCAATCTCATCCCCATCAAGGTTAAAGAAATGAGCTTCTCCAGGTGTCAATCTGGCAAATTCCAGATTACCAATGTAATAAACATTTCTTGTATATTTCAGAATAGCCGGGACATCAGAAGCTACATAGGTTTCTCCGTCTGCCACTCCTATAATCATTGGACTGTCTTTTCTTGCTACCCAAATTTCTCCCGGATAATCTTTGAACATAAGTTCCAGGGCATAGGAACCACGCACACGAACCATCGTTTTTGCAATCGCATCAATCGGTCCGAGATTATACTTCTTATAATAATAGTCCACTAGTTTAATTACTACCTCTGTGTCAGTCTGACTGTAAAAAGTATAACCATGCTTTAATAATTTTTCTTTAAGTTCTGTATAATTTTCAATAATACCATTGTGTACGCCAACTACTTCTGATTCTACTTCTCCAGAACCTGATCTTGTACAATTTCCAGATACATGCGGATGTGCATTAATCTGACTTGGCTCTCCATGTGTTGCCCAACGTGTATGTCCGATTCCACATGTTCCTATCAGTGCTTTTCCTTCATCTGTTTTTTCAATCAGATTGCCTAATCTTCCCTTGGCTTTAACCACCTGTGCCAAACGCTCCCCATCTCGCACAGCGATTCCAGCCGAATCGTACCCTCGGTACTCTAATTTAGACAGACCATTTAATAAAATAGGTGCTGCCTGCTGTGTTCCAGTAAAACCAACTATTCCACACATTTCAATCTCCCCATTCTTATCATTGTATTCTCTATTATTCTAACAATCTATTCTTTATTTTTTTTGCAGGTGTTCCTGCAATAATAATATTGGACTCTTCAAAATTTTTTGTCACAACAGAATTAGCCCCTATAATATTGTTGTTTCCTATTTTGACATCTCCACATACTACTGCATTTGTAAATAATGTAACATGATTTCCAAGTCTTGGTTCTCTTTCGCCACCACCATTTGATACAATTGCAGAATTTACAAATAGCCTTGCATCTTCACCAACATCTCCATTAGTTATAATAGAGCCTAAGTGAACTATACATAACCCCTTTCCACAACTGTTCAATCTAACTTTCATACCATATTTAAATCTTAATCTATTTAATTTGACCAAGCTCAAATAGTACATCCATTTTTTCCCAGTATTAAGGTAATATTCCGTTTTTCTAAGTCTTTTTTGATACTTAAAAATAGCATCGTTTTCCGTTAGCGGAAATACCCCCCCCCACTAATGTTCTCTTTGGATATTTCGCACCTTCATATTTAATCCATTCTTTCAAATCCGATGCAGAACTAATTATCTCATGTTCCCATACGGTTGAAGTATCTCTTGCGTATGTTTCATTCATTTCTATGTTCATTATTTACTTCCTCCATACAAAATAGTATCAATCCCGTCTATATAAATCCCTTGTATATACTTTATCTTTCACATCATCTAAACAATCATTATATCTATTTGCAATGATTGCCTGACTCTGCTCCTTAAATTTATCCAAATCATTCACAACCTTACTTCCAAAGAAAGTGCTTCCATCTTCCAATGTTGGCTCATAAATAATAACAGATGCTCCTTTAGCCTTGATTCTCTTCATAACTCCCTGTATAGAAGACTGGCGGAAATTATCTGAATTTGATTTCATAGTAAGACGATATACACCAATCACAACCTCTTTTTCCATAGAAGCATCATAAGTATTTTCATCTTCATAAGCATAATACCCTGCCTTCTGTAAAACACGATCTGCTATGAAATCTTTCCTGGTTCTATTTGATTCAACAATAGCAGACATCATATTCTGTGGAACATCTTCATAATTAGCCAAAAGCTGCTTAGTATCCTTTGGTAAGCAATAACCACCATATCCAAATGACGGATTATTATAATGTGATCCAATTCTTGGATCAAGACACACACCGTTAATGATCTGTTGTGTGTTCAATCCTTTCATTTCGGCATATGTGTCAAGCTCATTAAAATATGATACTCTGAGAGCCAGATATGTATTAGCAAATAACTTCACTGCTTCCGCTTCTGTAAATCCCATAATCAAAGTATCAATATTCTCTTTAATAGCACCTTCCTGTAATAATCCGGCAAATGTATTCGCAGCCTTTACAAGTCTAGCATTTGAATATCCGTTCCCACAATAATTCTTGACGGATATAGATTATCGTACAATGCCTTAGATTCACGCAAAAACTCAGGGCTAAAAATAATATTGTCACAATGAAATTTTTCTCTAATACTTGCTGTATATCCTACTGGAATTGTCGATTTTATAACCATAATCGCATCTGGATTATATTCAATAACCAACTTGATCACAGCTTCTACTGCTGATGTATCAAAGAAATTTTTCTTACTGTCATAGTTTGTGGGAGCAGCAATAACTACAAAGTCCGCATCTTTATACGCTGATTTTGCATCTAATGTTGCCGTTAAATGCAATTTCTTCTCTGACAGATATTTTTCAATATATTCATCCTGAATTGGAGATTTTTTTTGGTTTATTAATTCTACTTTTTCTGGAATAATATCTACTGCCATCACTTCATGGTGTTGCGATAACAAAGTAGCTATGGATAATCCCACATATCCAGTTCCTGCAACTGCAATTTTCATATTCGCATACCTCCTGCTTTACACTTCTGTTTCTACTGAATTTTAGACTATATCATAAAATTCCTTTAAAATGGACGTTCCATTTTCTAAAATTTCTTTTGTCTTTTTATAATAATTTTCTGCAGTATTTTCTACATAATACGGATTAATTATTTTTTCATTTTTCCCGGTAATCTCTTTCATTGCCTGACCGATCATACTACTGTCGCAAGTGACATCAATAACACTGTTACCATGTACTCGTCCTCTTTGTCTATCTCCAATATTAATTGTATACCTTCCTAATGACGGTGTTTCAATAATTCCAGATGAAGAATTTCCTATTAATGCCACAGAATTTTTTACTAAATATAAAAACGAATCTACATTCAAGTTTTCATAATAATACGCATTTTCATGTTCATCCACATAATTGAGCCATGAAGAACGTATGATATCAGATTTTGTATCTGCATTCGTCCCCATAAAAATAACACTCATTCCATTCATATTTTCCTGCAATGCAGTCAATACTTCTTTCACCTGATCTTCCATTTTCACATCAGTTAGTGTTTCGGGATGAAAAGCTACAACCCAATATTTTTGTGGAATAAGTTCTTTTACTTTTTCAATTACTTTCTCTTCATCTATCTTGCAACAATTTTCTGCCCCTAATGCCCCAAGATAAAATACTCTTTTAGGATCTTCTCCCAACTGTATTACACGTTTTCTATATTCTTCTGTACTGGTAAAATGATACTGACTCATTTTGGTAATAGAATGACGTATAAATTCATCATAATTGCCATATGTAACTTCCCCACCATGTAAATGCAAAATTGGGATTCTTTGCATAGCTGCTGCAATCGCAACCGCCATCATTTCATATCTATCTCCAAGTATAATTAATAAATCAAATTTATTATTTTCAAAATAATTTCCAAAACAATCTAAAGCTGTTGCCATGCAATGCATCACATTCGCATTACTGTCATTCTCTATATTTAGCGGAATCTCCAAATCGATTTTAAATCCATCCTGTCGTATTATATCTACAGAGTGACCAAACTTATCTTCCAAATGTGAGCCTGTAACCAATACTGAAAACTCTATAGCTTTGTCATTATCTAATAATCTTAAAAAATTTTTTACTATTCCATAATCTGCTCTTGAACCAGTCGCATACGCTACTCTATACTTTCCCATACTAACCTTCTTTTACTGATTTATAATAGTTTCGGCAATTTTAAAATCAAGTTCTGTATCTATATCTATACTGCGCTCTGCCGGCATTTTATATGCGTAACAATCTTCTCTATACAGATTTGTATTTTCCAAAAAAGCCTTCACATCTGCCATATAAATTGCCCCATTTATCCTATAAAACGTTTCTAATTTCTGTCTTTGTTTATTACTGTCTGCCCGCAAAAATCCGGATAACGAATTATTTTCTGGTAAAGTATTACTCCACAATGGCGAATGCTCCATTTCACAAACTGATACAACCGCTATTGCATCTTTCTCTTTAAATAATTCATAAGCTTTTTTATATCTTCGTACTTTCGCAATGGAGATGTTGGCTGTAAAAGCGTAAATGTATCAAATACAATTCCCATCTCCTGATATTTTTTCAATACTTCTTTTACAACATCCCATGATGACGCTACATCTGATGCATTTTCTTCTGATCGATAAAAAGGTACTTCTGCTCCATATTGTATTGCAATCTCGCCATATCTTTCAGAATCCGTAGAAACCAATATGTGTGAATAAATCTCTGATTTCTTCGCTGCTTCTATGCTATATGCAATTAAAGGTTTTCCATTTAATAATTTTATATTTTTATCTTTCAAGCCTTTCGAACCGCTTCTTGCAGGTATTATTGCTAAATTATTCATCTTCTCTATTCACTCCTTTACAAGAAATCAATTCATCTATTTCAAAATCTTTTTTCAGCTTCTTTCCCCAACACCTCATACCAATGAATCGGAGAAATTCCATTTCCTGGTCTTTTACAAGTGATATTCTCTTCGGAAAACATTTCACCTCTCATGATTTTTCTTTTTGCTACAATAGATTTTCTTGCAACGAATATATTGCTTCGTTCAGATTCAGTCACTTCTTTCGTTTCATTTCCAAGCATAATTTCAGCTTTATGCACACCTACACACAATTCTTTTAGTTCTTCTGGTGTAATAGACGCTTTATGATCAGGTCCTGGCATAGCTTTATCTAAAGTAAAATGTTTTTCGATAAATTTAGCTCCCAATCCAACCGCCACAAGAGAAGCAACAATTCCTTCAGAATGATCTGAAAGTCCGATTTTCCAATCTGGTGCTAATTCTTGAAGCTTATTCATGGCAAGCAAATTCATATCTTCCGGCTCTGTTGGATATTGTGTATTACAATGTAATACCGTAAAACTTGTGTCTTTACTTTGTTGCAAAACATTTATTGCATATTTAACTTCATCAATCGTAGACATTCCTGTTGATAGAATTACTTGTTTATTTTGACATTCAATTGCTGCTACCCTCTGTAAATAAGGAAGATTTGTAATCTCTCCTGATGGTACTTTCCATATATTCTGACCGATTTTTGCAAAAATGAAAAAGATTCAAAATCAAATGGCGTAGAAAAAATCTGAATATCTAAAGTAGAAGCATACTGTACCAATTCCAAATATTCAGTTTCCGTTAATGCCAATTTTTTTAACATATCTAGCTGTGAACCATTTCCATCATTTTTTTTCTGATATTCGGCTTTAGGGGCATATCTTGAAACAAGATTTTCTGGCACAAAACTTTGGAATTTAACTGCATCTGCTCCAGCTTCTTTCGCTTTTTTCATCATTGTTTTTGCCAATTCAACACTTCCATTATGATTGCAGCCAATCTCTGCAACAATTTGAATATCACTCATTTCTAATCTCTCCTCTTTATAACTCTAGCAGGTACACCTACTACAGTTACTTTCTCCGGTATATCTTTAATAATCACACTACCTGAACCAATAATTGCATTGGAACCGATTTTCAATTGACCGTTACACACAGATGAACTGCCCAAAAAAACACTATTTCCTACAATTACATTTCCATTTATAACAGAATTTGTTGATAAATGATTGTGATCACCCACTTTACACTCGTGTTCAATCAAAGCCTTTGTATTTATAACATTATTATTTCCTATCTCTGCATCAGCATTTATTACTGCCATTTTACCTACAAAATTCCCTATTCCCATTTTTGCACTGGCCGATATAATTGCTGAAGAATCAATAATATTGATTATGTTCAATCTTCGTTCTCTAATTCTGTCAAACCATAACTTACGGTATCCAACATCTCCAATAGAAACAAAATAACTATATTTTTCACAATTTAGAATATCTTCAAGTCCCGTACCCAAGATTGGTAATCCCATATGCATACCTTTTTTGTTGCTATCTATGAATCCACATAATTCATATTCTGATTTATTAATTGAATCTGCAACTGACTTTGCATGTCCACCAGCTCCTATTAAAATCAGTTTTTTCATCTAAAATCACCTCAAATCTATTTTCTAAGATACTCTCTCAATTTATTCCAATTTTTTATACCTATTTTAACAAATGATGACACTATTCTTTTATTCATTTTTTACATATGTACATGTGGCTATCAATATAAACTTTTCCATTTAATCCACTCACTTTTATTCTATAAAATCGTTCTTTACTTTATCAAAAATTTCCTTACCCTCAAGACAAGATTGTGAAAAATAAATTTGTGAAACAAATTCCATACCATATCTCATTTCCAAAATATTTTTTATATCTCTTATCCTTTTTGATACAGCTTTACTATCCTCAATCATGTATTCTGGTTCATCTAACGTAAACTGTATAAGTTTTCCTGCTTGATTAAGCTTTATGCCCCCCCACGAATAATGGACTCTGTAATCTATATCTGTGTACACTTTTTATATTAACCATTAAATCCAATTCGGATAATTTTTCATTTTCAGGCACAATACAACAAAAAGTATCTCCCGTTTCAATTAACCATTCTTGTATTTGTAAATATGCATTATAGACTTTTTTCAAAAAATCTGCCGATATTTTCTTTTGTAAATACCAATCCAAATTACCTGGATTTTTGCTTTTTCTCTTCAAAACTCGAACATTTATTTTATGTTGATCTGTATATAAATTCATCCCCATTCTATGATTACCATCGAGAAGCCTCATATCCTTATCTACTATAAATAAAGAATTCGGATCATATCCTTTGCTTTGATATGATGTAATTAATTTTGAGAAAGCCATGTTCCCATCTTCCTCCCGATGTTTATTACCATATGCTGCCCTACTAACCGTATTTTGCCATACAAATGTTTGTTTATTATATTCCACATAATCCTTTATATCCAAATACCTCGTAGTAGCTAGAAACTGATTATGTTCTACATTTCTTCTTAAATTCATTATATCTCCAATAGAAGCACTACATGACTGAGCTGTTCTACTATCATATAAATCTACCAACATCTTTTTTATACTAAACATTTTAATTTTCTCCTCCCAATACTTTCCATTTTATACGATTCAAAATAGTTGGTTTTGCATACTTTTCTGTCCAGAAATGAATATTCGCATCTGATTTTTCTAACTTCTTTTCAAAACTCTTCTGAAAAGTATTTCGTGGCGCTGGTAATATAATTCTTGGATTATTACGAATTATTTCTTGGCTATCTACATTTCTAATTAAAAAGTATTTTTCTACTTCATTAAAAATTTTTTTTCCTTTTTCAGTCAACACTAATACTGCCGAACACCCAAGACTATCTGTAAATTCGGGACATACTTTTTCCATTCCCCACGCATCTCCTATCAATAGATCACTCATAATATTCTGTCCCTTATATTCGCAACTCAAACATCTATTTCTTTCAAACAAACCATCTGTAAAGCATTTCAAAAAGTAACCATCATTTTTTCTAAACGTTATATGTTCAGTTCCATTCTTAAATTGAAACTTCAATCCATAATTTAAGCATCCTTTTGTTTTATCTCTCATAGACACTTTAATAATTGAACTTTCACTCATTCTTTCCTCTTCAGCTAAATATTTTTTCCATATTTTACGTTCTATAGATCCATGACATACAACTGCCAGCGTAATTAATTTATCACTTTTAACACACTTTTTTACTGCTGCAACTTGACATGGGACTCCTGAAAAAAGTACTATTTTTCCCTTTTCTACAATCTGCTTGATTTTCACTATGCAATCATTTAAGTCACTTTTCACATATTTTGATCCCATCATTTTTTGCAAATTTCTATCTCATTAGAAACAATATGTTTGGGCATAAACTTGTCATCATATATACAACCACAAACATATCCGTCCATTTCTAATACTTTTTGTGCTATTTGAAAAAAAAACACCGCCTGACGAACTTACTTTTCTGATTTCATTGTTTTTGTTTTTAACTATATATCCCTCAATACAATTCAGTTCTTCTATATCTTCAGGTTTATTCAATTCAATACATACTCTTTCACATCTATTGCAATTAATACACTTTTGCAAATCAATTTCTGGATGTATGTTTTCATCAAATGATATTGCTTTGGTTGGACAAGCTTCTGCACATGCTGAACAAGAGTAACATTTTTCTTTAAAATCAAAATTTATCATATTATTTAAAACACTCACTTAAAGGAACTATTTCTGCACCATCTTTAATTACATAATTATATATTTGTTTAATTAACTTTTTCGCTTTTTCATCTGTATTTAATTGCCAATAATGAGTATATATAACAAATGGCACTTTTCTTGCTTTGCAAATATGGTACTCATAAATCAGCCGTTCATAATTATCTATTGTATATGCATTCAGTTCTTTATGCTTTCCATA